>Ga0070659_100000030_pt1 | contig 128662 bp, 126 predicted proteins | sample KBSC23metaG_FD_64666 | JGI IMG/M metagenome (GOLD analysis project Ga0070659, IMG submission 64666) | Corn rhizosphere microbial communities from Kellogg Biological Station, Michigan, USA - KBS C2-3 metaG | ecosystem: Host-associated > Plants > Roots > Rhizosphere > Soil ... | reverse complement strand
AGCTGCCCGAGATCCAGGACGTGGCCGACTACGTCGGCGACTCGCTCGGGCTCTCGCAGCAGGCGGCCAAATCCGAGCAGGACCTGATCGTCTTCTGCGGCGTCCATTTCATGGCTGAGACCGCCTCGGTCCTGTGTCCCGAGAAGCGCGTCCTGATCCCGGACCTCGACGCCGGCTGCTCGCTCGCCGACTCGATCACGGCCGAGCAGCTGCGCGACTGGAAGACCAAGCATCCCGGCGCGATCGTCGTGATGTACGTCAACACGACGGCCGAGGTGAAGGCCGAGACCGACTACTGCGTGACGTCCTCGAACGCGGTCGCCGTCGTGGAGCACATCTACCGCGAGCACGGGCCGGACACCGAGATCCTGTTCGGACCGGACATGTTCCTCGGTGCCTACGTCGAGAAGCGCACGGGCCGCAAGATGCACGTGTGGGACGGCGAGTGCCACGTGCATGCCGGGATCCGCCCGAACGACATCAGCACGATTCGCGCGGCGCATCCGGGCGCGGAGTTCCTGATCCACCCCGAGTGCGGCTGCTCGACGAGCGTCATGGAGTACGTCGCCGCCGGCGATGTGGCTGCTGAGGGCGTGCATATGCTCTCGACCGGCGGGATGCTGAGATTCGCGCAGGAGCGTGCCGGGTCGCACGAGGAGGTCATCGTCGCGACCGAGACCGGGATGCTCTACCCGTTGCGCGAAGCGGCGCCCGACGTCGACTTCATCGCCGCCAACGAGCGCGCGAGCTGCAAGTACATGAAGATGATCACGCTGCCGAAGCTGCGTGAGGCGCTGCTGCGGGATGAGTTCGAGGTCAAGGTGGATCCGGCGGTGGCTGCGCGCGCGCGGGTGCCGATCGAGCGGATGGTCGCGATCTCCTGAGCTTCGCCGCGCTGTCGGTACGCCGGAGCGCGGCCTTGCTCCCTCGCGAGAGGCCATTCGTGTGACGTGCCCACGCTGCGCCGCGTCCGTGGGTTCCGCGGAAGCCTCTCGCGAGGGACAAGCGCTCGGCTACTTCGGCGGGCCTGCCACCCGCCTCGGCGTCGCTCAGGGCTGGCTTACGCTGGCTGGGCGAGGACGTCGATGCCTTTGTCGGCGGCCTCTCTGACGGATCTGAGCTGTTCGCGCTTGCGGGCGAACTCGGGGGCGGTGTAGCAGTGGACGTCGGCGGGGGCGCCCATCTCGGAGCGGTCCCAGAGGGAGCCGGCCTGGTAGACGCGCTCGAGCCAGGGGACGCCGTCGAAGAAGTCGGAGACGAGCACGACGATCCACTCCGGACCGCGCTCGCGCTGCGGCGGCGCGCCGTTTGCGTCGTCGACGCGCGCGCCGCCGACGAGCGCCTGCGAGATCGGCCAGCGATCGCTCACGCGCTCCACGTAGCGACGCAGCTCGCGCAGGTTCAGCTCCTCAAGCTTGTCGGGGTCGAGCGGCACAGCGCCGGATTCTCCCCGAGCGGGCGGCGCCATGGCAATCCCGCTGAAGGCGGGGATTTCGGCGCAGCCGGCGAGAACGGCGCTGCGCCGGCGAAGTTGCGCGCGGGCTACGCGAAGTCCTCGGCCGTGTGGGGGCCGACGCAGGCGATCGCGAGCTCGTCGGCGACGTCGCGGGCGATCGCGCGGACGTCGTCGTAGGTGACCGCGTCGAGGGCGGCGATCGCGAGGTCGGGGTCGATCTCCTCGCCGAACAGGATCGTCTGCTGCGCGGCGTGGCGGGCGACGGCGTTCGTGTTCTCGAACGCGAGCACGCGCGCGCCGGCGGCGTATGCCCGCGCCCGCTCGACCTCCTCCTCGCGCGGGCCCTCGTCGCGCAGCTCGGTGACGATCTCGCGCATGCGCCGGTAGGCCTCGACGCACTTGGTCGAGTCGAGTCCCGCCGAGAGCTGCAGGATCGGCACGTCGGCGCTGTTGTGCGACACCGCGTAGACGGAGTAGGCGAGGCCGCGCTGCTCGCGGATCTCGTCGAACAGGCGCGAGCCCATCGAGCCGCCGAGCAGCGTCGCGTAGATCGTCAGCGCCGCCCGCTGGGCGCGCGAGCGCGTGTCGATCGCCGGGCGGTAGGACATCCGCAGGTGCGACTGGTTCGAGTCGCGCTCCTCGACGAGCGTGCGCGCGTGCAGCGGCGGCGCGGCCTCGTACGGCTCCGGCTCGGGCAGCGCCGGGAAGCGGTTGAACAGCTCGTCCAGTGCCCCGTTCGCGGGGAGGTGCTCCAAGTTCCCGACGACGAACGCGCCGCCGCGCGCGCCGCTCCAGCGCCGCTCGCGGAACGCGACGATCGCGTCGCGCGTGAACGTGTCGCGCAGGTGCTCGACCGGCCCGAGGACCGTGCGGCCCAGCGGGTGGTCGCCGAAGGCGGCGTGGTCGATCAGGTGCTCCGCGACGGTCGCCGGCTGGTCGTTCGCGCGCGCGATCTCCTGGATCACGACGCCGCGCTCGCGCTCCAGCTCGTCCGCGTCCAGCCGCGGGCGACCGACGAAGTCGGTGAGCAGGTCGATCGCCTCCAGCGCGCGCTCGGCGCGCACCGTGATGTGGAACGCCACGAGGTCGTGGCTCGTGTAGGCGTTGAGCTGGCCGCCGATCCGCTCGGCCGTCTCGTTGACCGCTCTGTAGTCGGCGAACTTCTCGCCGCCCTTGAAGACGAGGTGCTCGAGGAAGTGCGCCATCCCGTTCTCCTCCGGGCGCTCGGTGCGCGCCCCGGCGTCGAAGGCGACGAGCGCGGTGACGGCGCGCGTGCCGTCGAGCTGCAGGCGGTGGATCGGAAGCCCGTTGGGGGCGACGGAGGTGGAGATCGCGGTCATGCGCTGAAAGGTAGCGCCGGCGTCCCGACTGCCGCGACGCCGCGTTCCTTGTCCCATGCCACCGGGGGTTCTATCGTTGGTCGGCCGGCGTCTCGCGACAGCGGCAGCGACGGGAGAGGGGGGGCGGACGAGCGAAGCGGGCGCTCGGCTTCGGTTGCATCCATCAACAGGGGGAAACGATGAAGCAAGCGATGCGACGCATCGCCGCGGCCTGGACACTGATCCTGGTCGCGGTCGCGACCTGCGCCTCACTCGCAGGCGCTGAAACGCTGACGTTCGAACCCGGCGGCTCCATAGCGTTCACCGGGAGATTGATTTGGACGGAAGCGTTTGGACTCAGAGGGACGTGCAACATGACGATTGCGGGCACGCTTGAAAGAAGAGTGAACACGGCCGCGGGGTCGAGCATGGGAACGATCTCCTCCGTAACGACCGAATCGTGCAGCCCTTGGAGAGTCATGACGCTAAGACCGGCAGCCTGGGCCCTCACCAGAATACTAGGTCAGCCTGAAACAATAACCGGGATACTAACTCTTCTCAGAACGTTCGGTGCCCTAATTGAAAACGGCGCAAGCAACTGCCTATATTTCATAGAATACGGCATCCTAATCGGCGTTGACGCGAGAAGGATGACTGCCGAAGTGACGGTCCTAGAAGTGCAGGCAAGACTCTCGAGAACGCTATCGGGGACCTGCCTGCTCGGAACGCTCGGCGGCACGTTGACGTTCGAACCGAGACAGAGAGTGGGGATCATCTAGAGGCGCGTGGCCATGCGGGTGAGGTCGCCTCCCGCGTGGCCGGCACCCGGGGTTTCGCGCGCGCGCCGCCGAAATCCCTGCAAAACTGCTTGCAACACGCGCCGGAGCCTAGTTGCCTTCCCCCGGCGCACGCTACTGTCCCGGAGCCTGATGCCCGTGAAGACCGGCACCACCAGCCCCCTGCACAGCGAAGCCGCCTCGCAGATGCCCGCTGCCGCCATCCCGCACAGAGCGCGACCGGCCGCCCCGTCCGTGATCGAGTTCCGCGGCGTCGAGAAGCGCTACGACGTCGGCGCGATCGGCCTCGACCAGGCGACCTTCTCGATCGGCCGCGGCGAGTGGGCGTTCCTCGTCGGCTCGACCGGCTCCGGCAAGTCGACGATCATGCGCCTGCTGATCAAGGAGCTGGAGCCGACCGCCGGCACGATCCGCGTCGCCGGCAAAGACCTGTCGGAGATCGCGCGCAAGCGCGTGCCGTACTACCGGCGCAACATCGGCGTCGTCTTCCAGGACTTCAAGCTGCTGCCGAACCGCACCGTCTACGACAACGTCGCCTACGCGCTGCAGGTGACCGGCGGCACGCGCAAGGAGATCCGCGCCAAGGTTCCGGACATCCTGCGCCTCACGGGCCTCTCGACGAAGCTGCACAACTACCCCGACCAGCTGTCGGGCGGCGAGCAGCAGCGCGTCGCGATCGCGCGGGCGTTCGTGAACCACCCGCCGCTGCTGCTGGCCGACGAGCCGACTGGCAACCTGGACCCCGAGACGTCGATCGGGATCATGCAGCTGCTCTACCGCATCAACCGCGCCGGGACGACGGTCCTGATCGCCACGCACGACAACGCGATGGTCGACAAGATGCGCCGCCGCGTGATCGAGCTCTCGCAGGGCCGGATCGTGCGGGACGAGGCGACCGGCGCCTACGTGCGCGACGAGTCGACGCGCGAGTTCGCAATCCGCATGCGCGACGGGCTGCCCGAGTCTCCGCCGACGGTCGAGAAGCCGTGAAGCTCGGCTTCTTCACCCGCGAGGCGTCTCGCGCGCTGCGCCGCAACGCGGCTCCGTCGTTTGCTGCGCTCGCGACGGTCCTGTTGACGATGCTCGTCGTCGGCGTCTTCATCCCGATCGTGCAGGCGACGACCGGCGCTGCCAACGACGTGCGCAAGCGCGTGCTCGTCGACGTGTACCTGGTGAGAGACGCGACGCAGTCCGACATCGCGCGGGTGCGCGCGCAGCTGCTCGACACCGCGAACGTCAAGCGCGTCGAGTTCGTCTCCAAGCAGGACGCCTACCAGCAGCAGCGCAAGAAGGACCCGGAGGCGTTCGCGCTGCTGGGCGAGAACCCGCTGCCGGACACGTTCCGCGTGACGCCTGAGAACCCGGACGACGTGCTGAAGATCGCGAGTGCGCTCGCACCTGAGGCGGCCGGCGGCGGCAGGACGCCGATCGACCGCGCCATCGACGAGGTCCGAACGCGCCGCGACGACACCTCGAAGATCCTGCAGGTCACGCGCTTCGTAAAGCTGATGGCCGGCACGCTCGCATTCCTGCTGATCGCCGCATCGATCTTCCTGATCGCCAACACGATCCGCCTGTCGCTGTACGCGCGGCGGCGCGAGGTCGAGGTGATGAAGCTCGTCGGCGCGACCGACTGGTTCATCCGCTGGCCGTTCGTGATCGAGGGCGTCATCGTCGGCGCCTTGGGGACGCTCCTCGCGATCCTCCTGCTCGCCGTCGGCAAGATCGCGATCATCGACCCGCTCGCGAGCGACTTCTCTTTGATCAGCGCCCCCGAGACGATGCCCTTCACCGTGCTGATCGCGGTGATGCTCGCGTCCGGCATCGCGATCAGCGCCGTCGGGTCGGCTGTTTCTTTGCGCCGCTTCCTGCGGGTCTGAGCTTCTCGCCTGAGCCTCGGCGCCGCAGTACGCCGCGGCGCACAATGCTCCCCCGCGAGACCCTCTCGTGAGACCGTGCTGTCCCCGCGCGACGCTGTGCAAGCCGCATTGGGGGTCTCGCGGAGGACATTGCGCGCCGGGCTGATCCTCACGGCTGCCTAGTCGAAGTTGCGAACGTTCAAACCGTGAGCAATGCGCGACAACACCGCCTTTGAGTTGCCTACCGTGCGTGCCGTGCTCAAAGCTGTGTCTACGTGGCGCAAGCGCTATCCATCTACGTGAGGCTTGGACTCCCGGCAATCCTGGGAACGCTCTACGTGCTTGGGAAGGCGCTGGACTTCTATGAGCGCATTGAGGCGCGGCGGGGCAGACGCGGAGATGTTCGGCAGCGCTGAATAGCCGGGCGCGGTTTGTCCCTCGCGAGAGCCCCCTGCGGCACTCGCTGACGCGGCGCAGCGCGGCGGCAGCTAACGAGAGGCTCTCGCGAGGGAGCAAGGCCGCGCCCCGGCGTACCGGGGCGGCGAAACGAACGGCTCAGCGCAAGAGCGCCTTCGCCTCGAGGTACTCCTCCAGGCCGAAGCGCCCGTTCTCGCGGCCGTTGCCGGACTGCTTGAAGCCGCCGAACGGGGCGCGGAGGTCGAAGGCGCCGCCGTTGACCTCGATCTGACCTGCGCGCAGGCGGCGGGCGACGCTCATCGCGCGGTCGGCATCCGACGACCACACGCCGGCCGCCAATCCGTAGATCGTGTCGTTGGCGATCGCGATCGCCTGCTCCTCGTCGTCATAGGGCAGGATCACGAGCACGGGGCCGAAGATCTCCTCCTGGGCGATCGTCATCTCGGGCGTCACGTCGGAGAAGACGGTCGGGCGGACGTAGAAGCCCTGCGGCAGGTCCTCCGGCGGCTCTGCCCCGCCGCACACGAGCCGCGCGCCCTCCTCGATGCCGCGCCGGATGTAGCCGCGCACGCGCTCGCGCTGCACGTCGGACACGAGCGGACCGATGCCGGATCTCTCACCCACGGGGTCAGCCGGCTCGAACTTCTCCGCCGTCGCAGCCGCGATCTGCTCGGTCTCGGCGAGCTTCGCCCGCGGCACGAGCATGCGCGTCAGCGCGGAGCACGTCTGCCCGGAGTTCAGGAACGCCTTTGCGACGCCGTTCGGGACCGCCTGCGCGAGGTCCGCGTCGTCGAGGATCACGTACGGCGACTTGCCGCCCAGCTCCAGCGCGACCCGCTTCACGCTCCCTGCGGCCAGCTCGCTTACGCGCTTTCCTGCGCGCGTCGAGCCGGTGAAGGACACCATGTCGACGTCCGGATCCGATGCGAGCGCCTCGCCCACCACGGGGCCGGTCCCCGTCACGAGGTTGACGACGCCGGCCGGCAGGCCGACCGCGTCGATCACCTCGGCCAGGATGAACGCTGAGAGCGGCGCCACCTCGCTCGCCTTCAGCACGACCGTGCAGCCCGCCGCGAGCGCCGGCGCGACCTTGCAGGCGACCTGGTGCAGGGGGTAGTTCCACGGCGTGATCGCGCCGACGACGCCGACCGGCTCGCGCACGACCAGCGCCGAGCCGGCCTCCTCCTCGAACGACAGCTCGTCGAGCAGGTCGGCCGCCATCCGGAAGGACGCGATCGGCAAACCCGCCTGGATGATGCGCGAGAGCTTCAACGGCATGCCGACCTCGGCCGTCACGGTCGCGGCGATCTCGTCGGCGCGCGCCTCGAGCCCGTCCGCGACGGCACGCAACAGGCGCTGACGCTCGGCGACCGGCGTCGCGGCCCAGGCCTCGAAGGCATCGCGCGCCGCCGCCACCGCGCGCCGCGCATCGGCCGCGGTCCCCTCGGGGATGGTGCCGAGCGGCTGCTCGGTCGAGGCCTCGACCACCTCGAGCGTGCCGTCGCCGTCAGGCTCCACCCAGGTGCCGCCGACGTACAGCCGATCGCGCACGGCGGGACGTGACTGCTGCTCGACGGACATTCGGCTCCTCCAGTTGACGGGGATCGGCGGCTCCGTCGAGCGTACTCGCCGGCCGGGCCCACCAGCGTCGGTCGATACGCTGACGCGGTGAATCGCCGCTCCCCCCGCATCAGGCGCGCCGTCGGCGTAGCACTCGGTGCGCTCGTCGTCCTGCTGCTCGGGATCTACCTCGGAGGCCACCCGAGCGGCCTGCCCAAGCCGATCCGCGACGCGTTCGTCGGCGACGACGACACGCAGCTGATGCGTGAGGCGCTCGACACGATCGACCAGATCTACTACCGCAAGGTGAATCGCGAGGAGCTCGTGAACCGCGGGATCGAGGGTGCGGTTGCGAGCCTCAGAGACCAGTTCTCGCACTACTTCGATCCGAGAACGTACAAGCGTTTCGCGCAGGTCACGAACCCGAGCTTCAGCGGCATCGGCGTCACGGTGCGCCCGGAGAGAGGCGGACCGCTCGCAATCGAGTCGGTGATTCAGGGGACGCCGGCCGCGCGCGCCGGCCTGCGCCGCGGCGATCGCATCGTCGCCGTCAATGGCAGATCGCTCAGCGGGCAGCCGTCGAGCGAGTCGATCGCGCTGATCAAGGGCACGCCCGGCACGAAGGTGACGCTGACGATCGCGCGCGACGGCAGACGCAGAACGCAAGGCGTCGAACGTGCGCGCGTCACGCAGCCCGTCGTGGCAGGTCGGATCGTCGAGCGCGGCGGCAGGCGATGGGGCGACGTCGTGTTCACGAGCTTCACCGAGGGATCGGCCGCGCAGGTGCACGCCGAAGTCGAGCGGCTGCTGCTCAGAAGAAGAGCCGACGGGATCGTGCTCGACCTGCGCGGCAACGGCGGTGGCCTCCTGAACGAGGCGGTCGACGTGGCATCGGTCTTCCTCCCCGACGGCACGATCGTCTCGACCGACGGCCGGGCGCGCGCCCGCCACGTCTACACCGCGACGGGCGGCGCGATCAGACGCTCGGTGCCGGTCGTCGTGCTCGTCGACCGCGGGACCGCATCCTCGGCCGAGATCGTCACCGGCGCGCTGCAGGACCGCAGACGCGCCGAGGTCGTCGGCACCAACACGTACGGCAAGGGCGTCTTCCAGGAGATCCGCGAGCTGCCGAACGGCGGCGCGCTCGATCTCACCGTCGGCCAGTACTTCCTGCCGAGCGGGCGCAACATCGGCGGCAGAGGCGTCGCGGAGGGAAGAGGCATCGCGCCGGACGTGCGCGCGAGCGACAACCCCGACACGCCGCGCCGCGACGAGGCGCTCGACGCCGCGCTCGCCCAGCTGGCCGCCGAATCGCGGTGACCCGCTCCGAGCCACGCGAGCGCGAGTGGGTTGCGCCGCGCACGCACGTCGTCGCCGTGCTCGACAAGCGCGGCCGCTTTCTCGTCGGTGAGTCGTTCTTCGGCCGCGGGCCGCAGCTGATCGTCGACAGAGATCGCAGAGCCGGCGTCGGCGACCTCGTGCTGCTGAGGGTCGGCGGCCGAGGCGGCCAGGGCGGCCGCGGCCACGCGAAGGTCGAGCGGCGCATCGGCCGCCCCGACGTCGCACGCGACGTGCTGGAGGCGCTGATGCTCGACCGGGGCCTCAGACGCCGCTTCGACCCGGCGGTCGAGCGCGCGGCGCGCGCGGCGGCGGAGGGCGAAGGAGTCGCCGGCGTCCCACGCCGCGACCTGCGCGATCTCACGACCTTCACGATCGACCCGGCAACCGCCAAGGACTTCGACGACGCGATCTCGGCCGAGCGCCGCGGCGAGAGCGCCTGGCGCATCTGGGTCCACATCGCCGACGTCTCCGCCTACGTGCGTCCCGACTCGCTCGTCGACAAGGAGGCCTTCCGGCGCGGCACGAGCGTCTACGTCCCCGGCAAGGTCGAGCCGATGCTCCCGGAGGCGCTCTCCAACGGCGCCTGCTCGCTGCGCCCCGGCGAAGATCGCAACGCGGTCACGGTCGAGATCGACCTCGACGGCACGAGAGTCGTACGCACCGCCTTCTACCGTTCGCTGATCCGCTCCGACCGGCGGCTCGACTACGACCAGGTCGATCGCATCTTCGCGGGTGCCGAGCGGGCCGAGGCGCCGTGGGCCGAGCCGCTCGCGGCGGCGCGCGAGGCCTCCGCCGCGCTCCAGGCCGAGCGCGAGCACAGCGGCGCACTCGCGATCGAGTCGGCCGAGCCCGACTTCGCGTTCGACGCGCAGGGCCACGTGACGGCCCAGCAGCGCGTCGTACAGACCGAGGCGCACCGCCTGATCGAGCACCTGATGATCCTCGCCAACGAGCAGGTCGCAAAGCTGCTCGCCGAGCGCAAGGTGCCGACGCTCTACCGCGTGCACGAGCGGCCCGAGGGCGAGGCCGCCGAGCGGCTCGTCGCGCAGCTCGCCTCTCTCGACGTTCCCACCCCGCCGACGGGCGGGTGGGATGGCATCACGCCGCAGCAGGCGGCGGAGACGATCGCGGCGTGCTCGCACCTCGTCGAGCAGCACGTGCAGCGCACCGGCCACGGCGGGATCGGCTTGAGCAGCCTCGTGCTGCGCTCGCTCAAGCAGGCGCGCTACGACCCCGCGAACCTTGGCCACACCGGCCTCGGGCTCACGCACTACTGCCACTTCACGTCGCCGATCCGCCGTTATCCCGACCTCGTCTGCCACCGCGCGCTGCTGAGCGCGGTGGGTGGTGGAGAGGAGGCGCCGAGAGCGTCGGGGATGCCGGGCGCCGGCGACTGGTGCTCGGCGCGCGAGCGCGACGCGATGAGCGTCGAGCGCGCCGCCGACGACGTCGCGCGCGCGTTCCTGCTGGAGCGCGAGCTGTTCGAGCGCGGCTGGGAGCAGGACTTCGAGGGCGAGGTGACGGGCGTGATCGGCGCCGGCGCGTTCGTCGTCTTCGGCGACGGCCATGAGGGGATGCTGCCAGTGCGCAAGCTGCGCGGCGAGTGGTGGGAGCTCAACGAGGAGGGCACGATCCTCGAGGGCACGCGCAGCGGCGGCGCGATCCGCATCGGCGACGCGGTGCGCGTGCAGGTCGAGCGCGTCGACACCGCGCGCGGGCGAGTCGACCTGCTGCCCGTCGAGGTGTGAGACTGAGGACATGGCGAAGGGCAGAGGCAAGCGCAAGATCGGCGCCGGCGACGTCGCGAGCAACCGCGCGGCGAGCCACCGCTTCAACCTGCTCGACAAGATCGAGTGCGGGATCCTGCTGAGAGGGACCGAGGTCAAGTCGCTGCGCACCGGCGGCGCGCAGCTCAAGGACGCCTACGCGACCGTCAGAGACGGCGAGGTGTGGCTGCACCACGTGCACATCCCGCCGTATCCGCCCGCCTACCACGACAACCACGCGCCCGAGCGCGACCGCAAGCTGCTGCTGCACCGGCGCGAGATCGAACGGTTGCTCGTCAGAACGAGAGAGCGCGGCCTGACGCTCGTGCCGACGCGCATCTACTTCAGAGGCCCGCACGCGAAGGTCGAGCTCGCGCTCGCGCAGGGCAAGGACCGCTTCGACAAGCGCGAGGCGATCAAGAGACGTGAGATGACGCGCGAGGCGCAGCGCGAGATGCGCGACTACCAGCGCGGCTGAGCGGCGCTACGGGAGCTCGCGCGCGATGTGCAGCAGGTCCATTCCGACGCCGAGCGCGACGATCAGGCCGACGTAGACGAGGCCGACCAGCAGGCGGTGGCGCGGCGCGACGCGGTAGTAGGCGGCATCGGCGTCCCCACCGGAGCGGCGTGCTCTCCAGCGTCGCCACGTCTCCATCCCGCCGACGAGCAGGATCAGCAGCAGGATCGGGTTCGGCTTCCAGATCGTGAGCGCGATCATCGCGCCGAAGCCGACGAACCACATCCACGGCGCCATCGCCGCCATCGCGCGGCCGCCGTCGAGCGGCAGGACCGGCATCAGGTTGATGAGGTTGAGGAACAGGCCGGTGAACGCCAGCGCCGCCCAGAAGTCGTTATCGGTTGCGAGCCAGACGGGCACGAGCAGCGCCGCGCCGAGCGAGCCGAGCACGGGGCCGGCGAGCCCGACGCGCGCCTCCGCGAGCGCGTCTCTCGGCATCTCCTTCATCGCCACTGCGGCGCCGACGAACGGGATGAACATCGGCGCGCTTGCCTTCACGCCCTCGCGCCGCAGCTGGATCACGTGCCCCATCTCGTGGACGAGGATCAGCAGCACGAAGCCGGCCGCGAAGCTCCAGCCCCAGATGAGGCTGTAGGCCGCGACCGAGACGAGCATCGAGCCCGACGTCGTGAGGATCTTCAGCTTCGGCAGCAGGAGCAGGACGCCCTTGAGCTTCGCCGCGGCGGCGGCGAGCACGGCGAGCGGCCCCGCCAGGCGCTTCGCACCCGCGCGTCGCCCGGCCGGCGGCAGCCCGACGTCCTCCGGCGCCGTCGCCGGCGTGGGGGTCGCAGGCGGAAGCCATTGCAAGCGCTCGTCCATGCCATCAGTCTGGCAGCTACACTTGAGCGTGCATAAACCCCAGGGGACGACAGGCTTCGACGTGGTTGTCTTCGTGGGGGTGGTTGCGAGCCGAGGTCCCGGTTGGCCTCGTAAAACCACCGGGAAAACCATACGTGCGGACTCTCACGAGTACGCCCTCGCCGCCTAGCACCTAGCTAGAGCCGTGAGGTTTCGGCCCCCGCCAGCCTGCCGCGGGGAGTTTCCGGAATCAGAACGCAGGCTCACCCGGCGAGGCCCGCCTCTGCCGAACCGGGGACATCTTCAGGAGGCTGGTCCCCCGCAACCCCGCCGGCGAGGCGAGCGAGGGATGAGACCAGAGCGCCGGCTACGCTCGTAGAAGCCGCCTTTCACGCGACCGCGGACGCGGGTTCAATTCCCGCCGTCTCCACTTTTTGAGGCCCGGGCTCGGCCACTTGAGCGCCGGCCTCGCAGAGCCAGACATCCGTCCACCGGCCTTCTGGACGAACGTCGTGAAGCCGATCCAACCGACATGTTGGGTCGCCTGCGCCGTCGTCTGCCCGGAGCCGACAGAACACTGCGCGTGCTGCTCGGCACCTCCTGGATCGCCGGCCGCATCGGCACCGAGGCGCGCGGACGGGACGCGCGCCCGGCGTACGGTCGCTTCTTCGAGCGCCATCAGCGGCTCGCCACCGCGCTTGCGCTCGCCGCGTTGGCGTGGGGCGCGGTCTACCTGATCTGGCGCATCGGCTGGACCGGCGACGGTGCGAGCCCGGTCACGTTCACGATGCTGCTCGTCACCGAGCTCTACGGCTTCTGGGCGCTCGGCACGCTCACGTGGCTCTCGTGGCGCCATCCACAGGTCGTCCGCCCGCCGATCCGCAGCCAGCCGACCGTTGACGTCTACGTCTGCACCTACGATGAGCCGGAGGAGGTCGTGCTTGCGACGCTCGCCGGCTGCCGTGCGCTGCGCTACCCGCACACGACCTACCTGCTCGACGACGGCCGCCGCGAGAACATGCGCGAGCTCGCCGAGCTGACCGGCGCCGTCTACATGACGCGCCCCGACAACAGCCACGCGAAGGCCGGCAACATCAACGCCGCGCTGTCGCGCACCGACGGCGAGCTCGTCCTCATGCTCGACGCCGACCACGTCCCGATGCCGGACGCGCTCGATGCGCTCGTCGGCTACTTCGAGGATCCGCAGGTCGGGCTCGTGCAGAGCCCGCACGACTTCTCCAACCAGGACTCCATCCAGCACTACGCCGTCGGACGTCACGAGCAGTCGCTCTTCTACCACGCGGTCCTGCCCGGCAAGGACCGTCACGGCGCCGGCTACTGGTGCGGCTCAGCTGCGCTCATCCGCCGCGAGGCGCTGCTGGGGATCGGCGGCGTCGCGACCGAGACGATCGCGGAGGACTTCCACACCACGATTCGCATGCAGCGTCATGGCTGGACCTCGCGCTACCACGACGAGGTGCTCGTCCAGGGCCTCGCGCCGCACGACCTCGACGGCTACCTGCTGCAGCGCGACCGCTGGTCGCGTGGAAACCTCGCCGTCTTCACGCTGCCGGAATCACCGCTGCGGGCGAAGGAGCTGAAGCCGCTCCAGCGCCTCTCCTACTTCGTCAGCCTGGCTGCCTACCTCGCCCCGCCGATGCGCCTGCTGCTGCTGGTGACGCTCGCGCTCGTGCTGTGGGCCGGCTGGCTGCCGATGCAGGTCAACTGGGTGAGCCTCGCGGTTCTGTGGCTCCCTGCGATCGCGCTCAACCTCGCCGCCGGCTCGGCGCTTGCGCGCGGCTACATGCGGATCGCCGAGACGACGCACTACGAGCTGATGACGATGGGCATCTACACGCGCGCGCTGCGCTGCGTCGCGTTCCCCGGCAGAACGGTGTTCAAGGTGACGCCGAAGGAGGGCGTCGACCTCGGCGGCGCGCATGCGCTCGGGCGCCTCAAGATGGCCTGCGCGCTCGCCGTCCTGCTGGCCGCGGGGATCGTGATGCGCGTGCTCGACCTGTGGGGCGTCGGCCCGCTGCCCGACCTGCCGCCGATCGCCGAAGTCGTCGTCCCGCTGCTGGGGCTGATCGAGCTGCGCCGCATCCTGCGTACGCTCGTGCTCGTGGCCGGTCGTCGCCAGCGGCGCTTGATCTACCGCTTCGAGGGCGACGCGCCGGCGGTCTGCCTCACGCCCGGCGGCTCGATCCCCGGCCGCCTGCGCGACGCGAACGCGGCGGGGTTGGGACTCGTCATGACGGCGCCGATCGAGGTTGGCGCGCGCGTCCCGATCCGGCTGCAGCTGGAGGACAGCGAGGGAGCCACGCGCGACGTGCACGTCGTCGCCGAGGTGCGCTCGTGTCGTCCCGGTGCCGGGGGCTTCGTGCTCGGCACGCGGATCGTGGAGCTCGAGCCAGCCGCGCGGGTGGCGCTGATGGAGTGGTGCTACGTCGTCTGCAGCCACCAGGAGGTGCGCGGAACGCGCCCCGGCTCCCGCCCGACGGAGACGGCGGAGCCGCTGGCCTTCCCCGAGCCGCTCGTGCCGCAGCCGGCAGCGAGCCTCGAGCCGGAGGCCGCGTCCGCCCAGTAGGGTCGGCGCATGACGATCGACACGGCGGCGCTGACACAGCGCCAGAAGCTGATGTGGGCGGAGGGCGACTACGCGGACATCGCACGGACGATCGAGCCGGTCGCCCGCGAGGTGCTCGACGCGGTTGGCATGCAGGCCGGCGAGACGCTGCTGGACGTGGCAACCGGCACCGGCAACGCGGCGCTTGAGGCGGCGCGCCGCGGCGCGCGCGTCACCGGCCTCGACCTGACGCCGGAGCTGCTGTCGATCGCGCGGCAGCGGGCGGACGAGGAAGGGCTCCAGATCACCCTCGTGGAGGGCGACGCGCAGGCGCTGCCGTTCGCGGACGGCAGCTTCGATCGCGTGACGTCTGTGTTCGGTGCGATGTTCGCGCCCGACCAGGAGCGCACCGCCGCCGAGCTGCTGCGCGTCTGTCGGCCCGGCGGGACGGTGGCAGTCGCCGCGTGGGCGCCGGAGGGCCTCAACGGCCAGATGTTCGCGGTCCTCGGCCGGCATCTGCCGCCTCCGCCCGACGGCTTCAGACCGCCGATCCTGTGGGGAGCGGAGGATGTCGTGCGGACGCTGTTCGCCGACGCCGCCGGGATCCGCTGCGAGCTGCGTCCGGCGACCGACTCGGTGAAGGCGCCGAGGGTCGATGCCTGGATCGCCTACACCGAGCGGGTGCTGGGCCCGACGATCATGGCGAAGGCCGCGCTTGAGTCGCAGGGGAGATGGGCGGCCGCTCGCGCCGACCTGGTGGAGCTGTACGAGCGCTTCAACGAGGCAGTGGACGGGTCGATGCTCGCGCATCCGACGTACCTGCTCACCGTGGCGACCGCAAAGTAGGTTAAAAAGACCCAGTTACAAGGGTTCCACTAGACCAAAATGATGTTTAATGGGCGTGCGACAAGTCGGCGTAAGGGGCGTCGGCAGTGCGCGAAGCGCTCATGGCAAACACCGCGGGATTCGTCACAGAGGTACGCGACCACTTCGGCATGCGCCCGGTGGTCCCGCTCGAGTTCCCGATCGAGATCGGCGACGTCGGGACGATCGCGAACGACGGCAGCTGGAGGCCGATCACGACGATCCGGCACCGCTTCAACGCCCATCCCGGGCGCATCCGCCGGGTGACCGTCGGGCGTGTCTGGGAGCTCTGCTCCGGCGACGACGTCTCGTTTGACCTCTACCGCCGCGGCGAGACCTCGTCGCTGATCCCCGCGGCCGCGCATGCGAAGGCGCGCGCGGAGCTGACGCTCAGCTCGCCGGCCTCGTTCGTGCTCGCCGCACGCGGCGTGACGGTGCGCAGAGCCATCGAGCTGGAGAACGTGATCGACAGAATCCACCTCGCGTACCACACGCGCCGGGAGCGGCCGGAGGAGGGCCGCTGGTACAAGGAGTTCGCGTTCGTCTTCGAGGTCGCCGACGCCGAGCGCTTCACCGCGTTGTTGCCGGCGAACGGCCACGGAGGCCGTGTGGCGATCACGCCGAAGGGGACCTCCGGACCGCCGCGGTCGCCGGAGCAGCTCGCCTCGCTCGTGCGCTTCGGGGCCGGCGCCGAGGACTTCGACCGCATCAACCAGCGCGACGCCCACGGCCGCTTCTACCGCGCCTACCGGCTGCGCGCCGCCGTCCTTGCGCGCTGGCGCGACGAGCCGTGGTCGCGCTCCCGCGGCGAGATCACGTTCGAGTGGCCGACGCCCTCGTTCGAGGAGACCTTCGAGGAGATCTAGTAGTCGGAGGCGGGACCCGCCTCCAGCGGCCACGTCGGCCGCTTCCGGCACCCGTCAGCGGATGACCGCGCGGCAGCGCCGCTCCAGCAGGTGCGCTGCGACCCAGAAGCGCTTGAACGCCGGGTTGCGGGTCTGTCCATGGTGATAGCGGTAGTAGATCTGCTGGGCGATCACCGCGAGGCGGAACAGCCCGAAGACCTCGTAGAAGGCCCACGCGTCGGTGCTCACGCCGGTGCGCTCGCCGTAGCGCGCGACGATCTGTGCGCGCGTCGGCATGCCCGGCAGGTGCGAGGGCTGCCTGCGGAACAGGCGTCCGGCGAGACCGTCGTCCGCCTGCACCCAGTAGGCGAGCGAGCTGCCGAGATCCATCAGCGGGTCCCCGATCGTCGCCAGCTCCCAGTCGAGCACCGCGCGTACCCGCAGCGGGTCCTGGCGGTCGAGCACGAGGTTGTCGAGCCGGAAGTCGTTGTGGATCACGCACGCCCCGACGTCGTCGGGCTGCTCCCGCTCGAGCCAGCGCATGACGCGCGCGAACGACGGCACGTTCCACGTCTTCGCGCGGCGGTAGCGCTCCGACCACCCCTCGACCTGCCGGCGCACGTAGCCCGGACCGCGGCCGAGCTCGGTCAGGCCGGCGGCGCTGGGGTCGACCGCGTGCAGCTCGGCCAGCAGGTCGACGAAGCGCTCGCCCAGCCTGCCCATCAGCTGCGGATCGGTGCCGATCTCCGGAGGCATCTGCGCGCGCGGGATGACTCCCTCAATGCGCTCCATCACATAGAAGTCGCTGCCGAGCACCGCCTGGTCGGTGCACAGCGCGACCATCTCCGGCACCTGCGGGAAGACCGGCTTCAGGGCCGCCTGGATGCGGTGCTCCCGCGCCATGTCATGCGCCGAGGAAGCCTTCGTGCCCGCTGGCGGGCGGCGCAGGATCAGCTCGCGGGCCGGATACCGCAGCAGATAGGTGAGGTTCGAGGCGCCGCCGGCGAACTGGCGCACCTCCGGCGTGCCGTCGATCCCCGTCACGCTCGCCGTGCGCAGCCACGCGCCGACCGCCTCGACGTCGAAGGCGTCCTCTTCGCGAACAGGGCGCGCGTCGCTCACGGTGCGGCTCCCAGCGCGAGCGGACGGGTGGGCACGTCGAGCCGCCGCGCGAACGGCACTCCGACCGCCGCCGCGAGCGCGAGCAGCCCGAAGGCCGGGCCCGCGTGGTGCACGAGCGCGCCCACCGGCAGCGCCAGCGCGATCCCGCCGAGGTTGCCGGCAAGCCACAGCAGCGCCGCGGCCGAGCCGCCGGCGCTCCCGGCGCTCCGCTCGGCAAGCTCCAGCAGCACCGGCAGCGCGGGCAGCACGACCGCTCCGATCGCGGCGACCAGCACGAACTGCGCGCCCACCGCCCGCACGACCGCGAGCGCCGCGCAGCAGCCGCCGCAGACGAGCAGCGCAGCGGTCAGCAGCGAGCGCTCGGCGCCGCGCCGGGCCGTCGCGGCGGGCAGCCAGCTCGTCGTCAGCACGCCGGCGACGACGGCGGCGACGAGCATCGCGCCGGCCGTGTCGTCGGACACGCCGAACGGCTCGAGCAGCCCCTGCAGCCACGTCGTCAGCGCGATGAAGACGCCGAAGCCGACCAGCGCGAGCGCGCACAGCAGGCGCACGAGGCGGTCGCCCCAGACGACGCGCAGCTCGTGCAGGCCGATCGTGCGCTGCTGCGCCGTCGCTCCCACCTGGCGCACCCGCAGCGCGGCCCACAGCGCCGCTGCCGCCAGCGCGCCGAAGGCGGCCTCGACCGCGAGCAGCGTCCGCAGGTCGGCGGCGCTGCCGAGCGCGGGACCCAGCACCAGTCCGAGCAGCAGTCCGGCGAACTGGCCGCCGGTGCCGAGCGCGATCGCCGCCGGGCGCGCGGGCGGCGCGACATAGCCGGTGGCGACCTTCGTGACGGCGTTGAGGACGAAGGGCTGTCCGACCGCCACCAGCAGCTGGCCGGCGAGCGCCCATGCGAACGTGTCGCCGCCGAGGCGCAGCAGCGCCCCCGCGGCGGTCAGCGCGGCACCCCCGCGCAGCGCCGGCACGAACCAGCGGTCGAGCGCCATCCCCGCGGGGATCGCCAACACCACGTACAGCAGCGGGAAGACCTCCGCGAGCCAGCCGACGGCGCCCTCGCTGACACCGTAGTGCTCGGCCGTCGCCGTCGTGATCGGCGCGAACGTGAGCCACAGCACTTGCGTGGCGGCGCCCACGACGGCGTAGGCGACGACGACGTCCCAGCGGTTGCGACCGATCGAGCTCACGCGACGGCTACATCAGCGGCTCGGCCTCGCCGCGCTGCCGGCGCAGCTCACGGCGCGCGATCGAGAGCTTGTGCACCTCGTCCGGACCGTCCGCCAGCCGCAGCGTGCGCATGTGCGCGTACATCCACGCGAGCGGGAAGTCGTCCGAGACGCCGCCGCCGCCGTGCACCTGGATCGCGCGGTCGATGATCTTCAGCGCCATGTTCGGCACCGCGACCTTGATCCCGGCGACCTCGACGCGCGCGTTCTTGCCGCCGACCGTGTCGACGAGCCAGGCGGTCTTCATCACGAACAGCCGCGCCATCTCGATCTCGATGCGCGCCTCGGCGATCCAGTCGCGGATGTTCGAGCGCGTCGAGACCGGCTTGCCGAAGGTCTCGCGCGCGTCGGCACGCGCGCACATCAGCTCCAGCGCACGCTCGGCGGCGCCGATCGCCCGCATGCAGTGGTGGATGCGGCCCGGGCCGAGCCGCGCCTGCGCGATCAGGAAGCCCGCCCCGGGCGCGGCGATGATGTTCGACTGCGGCACGCGCACGTCGGCGAACTCCAGCTCGCCGTGGCCCTCCGGGTCCATGTAGCCGAACACCGGCAGGCTGCGCAGGATCGTCAAGCCCGGCGCGTCGAGCGGTACGAGCAGCATCGACTGCTGTGCGTAGACGGGCGCCTCCAGCTCCGTCTTGCCCATCACGATCAGGATCCTGCATCTCGGGTGCATGACGCCGGTCGTCCACCACTTGCGGCCGTTGAGGACGAAGTCGTCGCCGTCGCGCTCCATCCGCAGCGAGACGTTCGTCGCGTCGGAGGAGGCGACGTCGGGCTCGGTCATCGCGAAGCCGGAGCGGATCTCGCCGTCGAGCAGCGGCTGGAGCCACTGGGATCTCTGCTCCTCGGTGCCGAACTGGTGCAGCACCTCCATGTTGCCGGTGTCCGGCGCCGAGCAGTTGCAGACCTCGGCGGCGATCGCCGAACGGCCCATCAGCTCGGCGAGCGGCGCGTACTCGACGTAGGAGAGGCCGGCGCCATGCTCCGGATCCGGCAGGAACAGGTTCCAGAGCCCCCGCCGGCGCGCCTCCTCCTTGAGCTCCTCCAGCAGCGGCGGATGCACGTGCGGCGTGTCGGCCGAGCGGATCGCCTCGACGTACTCGCGCTCGGCCGGATGGACGCGCTCATCCAGGAACGCCTGCAGCCGCTCGCGGAAGTCCTTCGCGCGGTCGCTCAGCTCGAAATCCATCAGGCCTCCTCGGCGGACTTGACCGGGCGCGGCCCGGGGACGTTGCGGAACTGGAACGGCGCCGGCTCGCGCCCCTGCTGGACGAACCAGCACTCGCCGGTCACCTCGAGCGCGAACAGGCGCACGACCGTCTCGGCGACCACCTCGGCGGGGATCAGCTCGAAGCCGGCGGCCTCGAGCCCCTCGCGGATCGGCGCGGTCATCGCCGACTCGGCGAAGCCGGGGCAGACGGCGTTGTAGCGGATCCCGTCGAGCGCAAGCGACGGACCGAGCGAGCGTGCCAGGCCCACGACGGCGTGCTTGTTCGCGCTGTAGATCGGCTCCATCGGCACGGCCGTGAGGCCGGCGAGCGACGCGGTCGCGACGATCGCGCCGCGCTCGGGCCCGTCGTTGCGCCGCAGCGCGGACAGGACCGCATGCGTGCCGAACACGACGCCGTCGAGGTTCACGCCCATCGCGCGGCGATACGCGGCAAGGTCGAAGTCCTCGCCGAGCCCGCAGCCGCTCGTGACGCCGGCGTTGAGATGGGCAAGATCGAGGCGGCCGCAGCGCTCCAGGACGAACGCGACCATCGCGCGGTTGGCCTCCAGCTCCGACACGTCGGCGGCAATGAAATGACCGTCGATCTGCGCCGCGACCTCCTCGCCCGCGCTGTCCGGCAGGTCCGCGATCACGACCTCGGCGCCGGCTGTCGCGAGCGCCAGCGCGGTCGCGCGGCCAAGGCCGCTCGCCCCGCCGGTGACGAGCGCGACGCGGTCGCGCAGCCCCGAGAGGTCCACGGAAATGCTGAAGGCGCTCGCCACGGGGCGTACAGTCTGATCGTGGAGAGAGCGGGATGCGCCGGCAGGCGAGGCCGCGTCGACGTGCCAGTACGGACCGTCGGCCGTGACACGGCTGGGCGTCCCGGCTACCCTCAGGTGTCAGCAGGCAGACCACATCAGGCCAACGCCCGATGGTGCGAGCCCAAAGCACTTGAGAGGCTTGGCGCGGCTGCCGACGAAAGCCGCAGAGGCCCTATCCCAGCGCACATGGACGACTTCCCGCAGTCCGCCGCACCTTCAGGCCGCCGACGTCGCCCGACGTCGAGCCGGCGCCTGCTCGGGCTGCTGGTCGTGCTGGCGCTGGTGCTGGCGCTCCCGGGCCGTGCGCTCGCCGATCGCGTCGGCACCGTCTCGCTGCAGCCGCTGAACGTAGGCGCGACGCTCGCGTACGACACCACGAGCGACGAGATGCCGCCGAGCGAGCCGGCACCGGCGGATCCGACGGCCGAATCCGGCGACCCCGCTCCGCCGTCGTCGAGCGATCCGGCGCCATCCGATCCAGCCCCGCCGCCAAGCGATCCGCAACCGACCCCGAGCGAACCCGCCCCCGCTCCGAGTGAACCGGCGCCGAGCGAACCCGCTCCGGCTCCGGCCGAACCGACTCCCTCCGAGCCCGCGCCCGCGCCGTCAGACCCGGTCCCGCCTGCGGACGAGGTCCCGGTCGATCCGGCTCCGGCTCAGACTGAACCCGCTCCGAGCGATCCTGCGCCGAGAGATGGCAGAGTCGCCAAGCCGCCGCCGTCCGAAGAGCGGGAGGTGACGACGACGGCGCCGTCCGCGATGGCGCCGCTCGCGTTGTCGAGCACTGCGCCGTCCACGTCAGAGAGCGCCGACCCCACGACGGATGTTGCGAAGTCGAGGGACGGCACGGACGGTCAGCGCCAGGCGAAGGTCGTCCGCGCGGCGTTCAGGAGACTCGGGCTCGGCACGATCGCCGGACCGGCGGCTCCGGGCGAGGGCCCGTCCGCGACGTCCGCCCTGGCGCAGGCGTGCACGCCGATCGGGACGGTCGCCGTGACGGACGGACCGCAGGGCGCGACCGGGCTCGCGAGCCGCGCCGACTCGCACCCACGTCGCGTCGAGGACGACGCGCCGATGGTGCGCGGGCCTCCCGCGCCGCTCCAGTCGCCTTCGTCGCCGATCGCCACCGCCGGTGCTGCGAGCTCCGGACCGGGCGGTGCGAGCAGCGACCGCGACTGCGCGATCCTCGCCGATCAGATCGTCTTCACGCTCGCCGAGCGCGGCTGCGCTACCGCGAGCACCTGCTGCGACCATGTCGCGCCGGCGCCGGCCAACGCCGCCGCCCGCGCACCTCCCGTCGTCTGACGCACCCCGACGAGCCGCTCCGCCGGGGCGGCTCCTGTGACGTCAGATCGATCTGTCAGGAGGAAGCAGATGGTCGCCACCAACGACCGCATTCATCGGCTCACCACCGCCCGTCGCGACCGCATCACGCGCTCGTCGCGAGTCCGGCTGCTGGCGCGGCAGGTCGCCGCCGGCGAGTACGACGTCGACGTCGACGCCATCGCCGACGCGATCGTCCGCCGGGCCCTCTTCCACCGTCAGGTGCGAGAAGAGCTGATCGCCGACCGCGTCGCGCGCAGCGACGCATGACGCGCGCGGCGAGTCAGCTCGCCGCACGCCGAGCACCCACGCGCGCGAGCGCCGAGCCGAGCGCGATCGCCGCCACGCTGAGGGCGACGATCGCCGGCTCGGGCGCGCTCAGCGCGAAGAAGCGGCGCGTGGGAGGGAGCACCAGCATCCCGGCATAGCCGATTCCGAGGATGCCGCAGAGCGCGCCTAGGAGTCGCGGATGCAGCGACGACGCGCGCTCGAGCAGCCACACGAGATAGAGCCCCACGTAGACGAGCACGGACGTCGCGACCGTGCGAGCGTCGATCGTCGAGAAGCCGAACGCCTCGTCGACGTGCAGGCGCCGCGAGGCGCCGTCGCGCACGACGGTCGCCGTCGGTGCGATCAGCGCGGCGAGACGGTCGAGCGCGCGCTTGGCGCGCGCCTCCTGCCCGATCCCGATCGCCGTGTTGGCGACGAGGATCCCGAGGAACAGCGCGTCCTGCCAGTCGCCGAGCGCGAGCGTGACCGCGCCGGCGACCGCGAGGATCGCGTTGAGCACGGTGAAGACGTTCGCGACGACGATCGAGCGATACGAGCGGCTCGTCGCGACCGCGCGCGGCGGCGGGCGTTCGGCGAGCCGGCGGGCCGCCTCGTGCTCGGTCAGGCCGTCCAGCGCCATGCGCGGTCACGATAGTCAGCGACTACGCTTCGCGGGAGTGCCCCGGCGGAGGCGACAGGGACGACGTCGAATGCGGGCGCGACGGATCGCGCCGCTCGCGCTGCTCGGCCTGCTCGGGACGGCCTGCGTTCCCGCAAGCGCGTCTGCGAGCCCAAGCGCGTACTCCGGGACCCTCACGATCGTCTCGGTGACGCCGTCGGCGACGAGGAGCGGGCTCGCGCAGGTGGTCGCCGACGCTGACGTCACGCCGCAATGCGACCCGTCGGACTGCGACTGGCGGCCGGTCGTCGAGACGGTCGCGCAGGGCGAGGTGTGCGCGGCGGGCGCCGCCCCCGTGTGGGCCGGAGCGGTCTACGACTCGTCGGCATCCCAGCGCTTCTCGCCGTCATGGCACGAGCTGCCGGCGTCCGTGCCTGTGGCGCTGCGCGCGTGCCTGTTCGCGCGTGCCGACGACGGGGAGGAGACGCTCGTCACGCAGGCGGACTACGTCGTTCCGGCTGCCTCAAGGCGAGGGGGTCCCGACCCGGGCTTGCTGCGCACGCCGATTCCGCGCTGGGTGGCACCGGTCCGCCGTCATTGGCCGTTCCGTGTCAGCACCGCAGGACTGCCGCAGGGCGTGACGCAGAAGCGCTTCGTGGCGCTCGTGCACGCGGCCGGCGTCCGTTGGGGGCTTCCGTACGCGGGCACGACGCGGCGGTCGCCGTCACGCGCCGACGGCCGCAGCACGGTCGGCTTCGCGCGTGGCCTTCCGGCCGCTGCGCTCGGCCTCACGGAGATTCAGATGGTCGCGTACCGGCGTGGCGGGCGAATCGTCGCCCGGCGCGTCGCCGAGCAGGACACGTACCTGCGCTTCGACGCGCCGTGGGAACCCGGGCCAGCACGGCCGGACGCGTGGCACGTCGACCTCGAGACGGTGATCCTTCACGAGCTCGGCCACTACGCGGGCAACCGCGGACATGCGCACAACTGCCGGGACACGCCGATGTGGGTCGGCTTGCGCAGCGGCGACTGGTGGCGCTCACCGACGGATTGGTTCCAACACGGCTGCGGGAACGCCGTAGCGGCGCGCAACGCCGTCGCGGAGGGGTCGACGCCGCAGCGCCTGCTCGTGCGCGTGCACGAACGTGTCGTGACGCTGCGCTGAAGCTGCGCGCCGCGCGGCTACGCGCGCCCGGCGTCGTCCGCCGCCTGCTCGGCCGCGACGAGCTGCTGCTCGACGAGCGCGAGGCCGGCGTCCCAGAAGCCCGGGTCGGCGAGGTCGATCCCGACGAGCCGGCCGAGCTGCTCGGGCGCCATCGAGCCGCCGGCGCTCAGCAGCCGCAGGTAGTCGGGCACGAATGCCGCACCCTCCTCCTCGTAGCGGCGGTAGACCGACAGCGCGAGCAGCTGCCCGTACGCATATGCGTAGACGTAGCCGGGCGAGTTGATGAAGTGGGGGATGTAGGACCACCACGAGCGGTAGCCGTCGGTCACCTCGACGGCATCGCCGAACAGCTCCTCCTGCGTCTCGCTCCACAGCTCCGAGAAGCGCTCGACCGACAGCTCGCCATCCTCGCGGCGGGCGGTGTGCACCAGGTGCTCGAAGCGGTGCATCGCCGTCTGGCGGAAGACGGTCGCGATCGCGCCCTCGATCGCCTCGGCCAGCAGCGCCAGCCGCGACTCCGGCGTCTGCGCCGCCTCCAGCAGCCGGCCGAACACGAGCGCCTCGCCGAACACCGATGCGGTCTCGGCGAGCGTCAACGGCGTCGACTGGTGAAAGACGCCCTGCGGCGCGGCAAGCGCCGCGTGCACGCCGTGGCCGAGCTCGTGCGCGAGCGTCAGCACGTCGCGCCGGCGCGCGGTGTAGTTGAGCAGCACATACGGGTGCGCCGAGGGGACGGTGTACGAGCAGAACGCGCCGCCGCGCTTGCCGGGCCGCACCGGTGCGTCGATCCAGCGCTCGTCGAAGAAGCGCTGCGCGAGCGCGCCGAGGTCGGGCGAGAAGCTGCCGTAGGCGTCGAGCACGAGCTCTCGTGCGTCAGCCCACGCGAAGCGCTCGTCGGCGGTCGCGACGGTCGCGGCGCGGTCGTAGTCGGCGAGCTTGTCGACCCCGAGCAGCCTCGCCTTGAGGCGGTACCAGCGCTGCGGAACGTCGTAGCGGCCGCGCACGGCGCTCACGAGCGCCTCGACGGAGGCGTCGCTCGCCTCGTTGGCGAGGTTGCGGGAGGCGAGCCAGTGGGGGTAGCCGCGCAGGCGGTCGTCGACCGCCTTGTCGTGCAGCAGCGTGTTGTAGATCGAGGCGCGCGTGCGGATGCCCGGCTGCAACGCCTCCGTCACCGCCTCGGCGGCCGTGCGGCGCTCGTCGCGGTCGGGCCCGGACAGCCGTGCGAGCGCCTGCTCCAGTGACACCGGCTCGGCCTCGCCGGGCAGCGGCACCTTGGTCGCCGACATCAGCTCGGCGAACAGCCGCGCCCATGCGCTGCGGGCGCTGATGGCCTTCTCGTTGAGGATCTTCTCCTCCGGCTCGCTCAGCAGATAGGGCCGGTACCGGCGCTCGCTGCGCAGGTGATGAGCGCAGAAGGCGAGCTGCGGGTCGGCGAGCAGCGCCTCGGCCTGCTCGTCCTCGAGCGCGGCCCACTCCAGCTCGAAGAACAGCAGCGTCGTCTGGATCGCCGTGGCGCGCTCCTGCACGTGCTGCAGCAGCGCGCCGATCGCCGGGTCGGCGGTATCGACCGCGAAGCGCAGCGAGGCATAGGAGCCGGCGCGGCCGACGAGCTCGGAGAGGGCGGCGAGCTCCTCCATGGCCGCGCGCAGACCGTCGGCGTCGAGCTCGGCCACCTTCCCCGCATAGCGAGCGGCAAAGGCGTCGGCGCGTCTGGCCGCCTCCTCCAGCTGCGCTCGGACGCCATCCTCGCCTCGGCCCGCGACGAGCGGCTCGAGGTCCCAGGCGACGCTCGCGATCTCGGGATCGTCGGGCTCCTGGACGGTGGCGTCTGCGCTGGCCATCGGGGCTGAGAGCTTAGTAGTCAGCGGCCGGCAGAGCGCGTCCGTCGGTTCGATCTGCCACCCTTTCAGACAGACAGACCCGATAACTGCCGAGTCTTCGTCGTCCCGACGGCGGAGAGCGGGGGACCCACTCGGACCGCGGATTGCATGCGGTCCACGGGGCGAATCGCAGCTGGCACACCGAATCTCACGGGTGCTCTGGCCGCGTAGCGCGATCTTTCCGCGCGAGCCCGACAGCTCACCCCGTAGGCGCCCGAAAGAGCCCACGGAGGTCCCATGTCAGCCCGTCTCGTCCTTGTTCCCGCGCTCGTGCTCGCGCTCGCCCTGACGTGCGCGCTCGCGGCGCCCGCCGGCGCGCAGTCCGGCGGGGCGGGACCCGCCTCCAGCGGCCACGCGGCCGCTTCCGGCACTCGCAGCCTCAAGCGCGGCAGCCGCGGCCCCCTGGTCGTGCAGGTCCAGCAGAAGCTCGGCGTCCCCGCCGACGGCGTCTTCGGTCCGCAGACGGGTCGCGCGGTGCGGCGCTTCCAGGCTCGCAAGCACCTGACGGTCGACGGCATCGTCGGGATGCAGACGGCGCAGGCGCTGGGGATCGAGCTCGTCGAGGGACGCACCGCGGCCGGCGGCAGCTCGGTGCGAGTGCCGGCGGCGCTCGAGCGGATCGCGCAGTGCGAGTCGGGCGGAAACCCTCGCGCAGTCTCCCCGGACGGGACGTACCGGGGCAAGTACCAGTTCTCTCGCGAGACGTGGGCGGCGATGGGCGGCCACGGCGATCCGGCGCATGCGTCGGAGTCCGAGCAGGACCGCCGCGCGCTTGCGCTCTATCGCGCCCGCGGCGCCTCGCCGTGGCCCGCCTGTGGAAGCTGAAGGCTGCTCGCAGCTAGGCGCTACGTCGCCGACGCGACGTGCTTGAGCTCGGCGCCGTCCAGCGCATCGGCCGTCGCGCCGGGTGGATCGCCGCGCAGGATCCAGGCGCCGTCTTCGCGACGCTCGATCAGGCCGCGGCGTGAGAGATCGGACAACGCGGTCGTGACCGACGGGCGCTGGGCGCCGACGAGCCGGCCGAGCACCTGGTGCGTCAGCGGCAGCTCCAGCACGACGCCGTCGGGACTGACGCGGCCCCAACGGTCCGCGAGCCCCCAGAACAGCAGCTCCAGGCGTGCGTCGACGCGCGTCAGGTGACTGGTCGCCTGGTTCGTGGCGAGCTCGAACGAGCGGCGCACGGCGCGCGCGACGATCGCACTGACAAGCTCCGGCCAGCGGCCCATCACCGCGGCGATGCGGCGGTCGAGCACCGCCAGTCGCACCGGCTGCAGCGCCGTCCAGGTGACGATCGGCTTGATCGTCAGCACGTCGCGCTCCCAGTCCCAGGGGCGCAGCAGGTCGCCGCGGCCGATCAGCTCCGTGCAGGCCGCCTGCGCGATCGTCACGTCGCGCATCAGCAGTCCGTCGAGCACCAGCAGCCCAAGGCTGCCCTCGCCGCCATCGGCGGGGAAGGTGGGTTCCCAGGCGCCGGGGGCGACGATCTCGACCGCCGCGATCGCATGACGCGTTGCGAGTTGCACGCTCGTGGGATCGAGGCCCGCCGCGAGCTCGGGGTCCTCCTCCAGCACACGAACGAAGGCGTTTCCCGCTGCCATGCGATACAGCGTATTGGTGTCAGGCGTGCGAACGCAAATCCGCTCGCCGATCTACAAGGGTCCGATGACGGTGTCAGGACCCGAACGGGATACGCTGTACGGCCAACACTCAATCGCGCGTCAGCAGACGAACGCGCAACCGCTCGCCTTCACTGGCGCCGATCTGCTCGACCGTGATCGTGTCCGTCAGCCGCTCCAGCAGCGAGCCGAGGCCCGGGAGCTCCGTGTCGTCGACGACCCGTCTGGCTCCGCCGGCGGCGAACGGGCCGACGAGCAGGTCGAAGCCGCGGTCGTGCTCGTCGATCGCGACGCTCAGCGTGCCGTCGAGCAGGTGCGATGCGGCTGCGCCCGCGATCGCGTCGCTGACGATCTGCGCGTCCGAGAGCCGGTCGATCGAGAAGTCGGCGCGCGCCGCCACGAGCGAGACGACGCGGCCGAGCACCGGCGAGGTGCGCTCGGGCGGCGACAGCTCCAGCACGATCTCGTCGGCAGCAGGCGCCGGCTCCGCCGTCGGCTGGATCGAGAGCGGCGGCGCGTTTCCGCCAGACAGCGCGAACGCGATCCGCACCTCGGTGCCATGACGGCCGCCCACGAGACCGAGCTCGTCCGACAGCGAGGCGATCAACGCGAGGCCGAAGCCGAGCGGCGCGCCCTCGTCGCGTCCGGGCAGCGGATGCAGGCCGTTCCCGCGATCGCGCACGCCCAGCACGAGGCGCCCATGCTCCACCGCCATCGAGACCTCGAGCGGACCGGGCTCGTCGCCATAGGCGTGGACGACCACGTTCGTGCACGCCTCCGTCAGCGCGATCTTCATGTCGCTCGCGCGTGCCGGCTCGACGCCGAGCTCGTCGGTCAGCCCGGCGAGCGCCTGGCGCACCAGCGCGACGTTCGCCGGCAGCGCGGGCATGAGGAGTCGCACCGTCGGATGCAGCATCTCGGTGTGCTCGGCCGGCATTCCACCGGTTCCTGAAGATTGTGTTCCGACGCCGTCGCTCACGTCATCACCCCGTATGAGCGGTCGCGCCGTTCGCCAAACGTGCAGTCGCGCCGAGGGTCTGGACGTTCGCGTGCGGCACGGTGCGCGGTCAGCATGCCGTCATATTCTCCCAGGATGGAGCTGCACGGGCCGTCGCTCACGTTGCGGTATGCCACGCCGGACGACGCGCCGGCGCTCTTCACGCTCGGCTCGGACCCGCAGGTGACGCGCTTCTTCTCGTGGGGACCGTATGTCCGGCTGGAGGAGCCGGTCGCCTACATCGTCGGGCTCGAGGACCGGCGCGAGCGCGGCGAGCAGCTCGACCTGCTGATCGCCCACCGCGAGGACGGGCCGATCGGCGTCGTCGGCCTGGCCGAGCTCTCGCGGCGCGACCGCCGCGCCGTGATCGGCACCTGGCTCGGCCGGCGCTGGTGGGGCAGCGGCGCCAACCGCGAGGTCAAGGCGCTGATGGCGCAGCTCGCCTTCGCACACCTCGGGCTGGATCGGCTGGGGGCCTACGCGGACGTCGAGAACGGCCGCTCGCAGGCGGCGCTCGAGCGGCTCGGCTTCGAGCGCGAGGGGCTGCTGCGGCGCTGGCACCGTCACGGCGACGTGGCGCACGACGTCTACGTGTACGGGCTGCTGCGCGAGCAGTGGGCGGGATCGCCGCTCGCGGCGCTGCCATGCGAGCTGCAGGGGGAGCCGCCGGCCGCGTTCGTCGTGGCCGACGCGCCGCTCAGCCGCGGCGCTGCTCCCAGCTGAAGCCGCGGATCGCCAGCGTCACGCCCAGCGCGGTCCAGACGAGCAGCACGCCGAGCGCCGACCACTGCCCGCCGATCCCGCCGCCGGTGACCATCGCCGCCTTGAGGCCGTCGATCAGGTGCGCGAGCGGGAGCGCCTCCGCGATCCCCTTCAGGAACGCGGGGTCGTTCGCGGCGTCGATCGAGATGAACACGACCGGCAGGAAGATCACGTTCACGTAGACGGTCGCGGCCTCGAACGTCGGGATCGCATGCGCGAGCGCCACGCCGAGCGACGCGAAGCAGAGCACGCCGAGGACGACGAACAGGATGAGCTCGCCCACGTCGCGCGGCCAGTCGATGCCGTAGAACAGCTTCCCGGCGACGGTGATCAGCACGATCTGGATCGCCGTGTTCGCGACGGCGTTGCCGGCGATCCCGAGCAGGTAGGCGCCCGACGGCAGGGGGGTGCCGCGCATTCGCTTGAGGATCCCCTGCTCGCGCAGGAACACGACGTTGTAGGCGAGCGCGCTGAAGGTCGTGGCCAGCACCGCCATCCCGGCGATCCCCGGCACGATCACGTCGCGGTCGCTCTGCTTCGTCAGCACCGCGCACAGCAGCACGAGGAACAGGAGCGGCAGCAGGAAGTTGAAGAAGGCCGCGCTCGGGTTGCGCCAGAACATCCGGCGCTCGAGCCGGAACTGACGCCACGACAGCGTCGCGAAGCCGGGCGGCGCCGTTGCGTGCTCAGCCATCGGCGGTCAGCTCCAGGTAGACGTCCTCGAGCGTCGGCCGCGTGACGCTGAGGCTCTCCAGCCGTTCGCCGCGCTCGAGGGCTGCGCTCGTGAGCTCGTGCAGCAGCGCCGTCGGATCGTCGGTCTCGCGCTGGTTCAGCAGTCCGCTGCCGTTGCGCCAGGCGACGCGGTAGCGCGTCGCGCCCTCGCCGGCGCCCAGGTCGGTCGGCGCGCCCTCGACGAGGATGCGGCCGTCCTTCACGATCGCCACGCGGTCGGCGAGCGCCTGCGCCTCGTCGAGGTAGTGGGTCGTCAGCACGACGGTCTTGCCGAGCGCCTTCAGCGAGCGGATCGTGTCCCACGCGCCGCGTCGCGCCGCCGGGTCGAAGCCCGTCGTCGGCTCGTCGAGGAAGATCAGCTCCGGGTCGCCGATCAGCGCGAGCGCGAGGTCGAGGCGGCGGAGCTGGCCGCCGGAGAGCGTGCGCGTGCGCGCGTCCTCCTTCCCGCGCAGGCCGACGAGCTCGATGACTTCCTCGACGCCGCGCGGAGCAGGGTAGAGGCCGGCGAAGTGCGCGAGCACCTCGCGGACGGTCAGGTGCCGGTAGATGCCCGTGCTCTGCAGCACGATCCCGACGCGTTCCCGCAGCGCGCGCGCGCGCAGCTGCGGGTCGTGGCCGAGCACCGCCACGTGGCCATCGCTGCGGTCGCGGTAGCCCTCGAGGATCTCGACGGTCGTCGTCTTGCCGGCGCCGTTGGGGCCCAGGAGGCCGAAGACCTCCCCTCGCCGTACCGAGAAGTCGATCCCGCGGACCGCCTCCAGATCGCCGTAGCGCTTGCGCAGGCCGCGGACCTCGATCGCCAGCTCGTCTTTCACGAGGGCCCATGATGCCTCAAACCGCGCATGCGGCCGTCTCTCATCGCGGCTAGGCTCGGTCGGCGGTGCGCTGCGCCTGCATCGACATCGGCTCGAACACCACGCGTCTGCTGGTCGCGGACGTGGTTCGCGCGGCCGCGTCGGGCGCGGCGCTCGCGCCGGTCGTCGAGCGGCGCGCCTTCACACAGCTCGGCCGCGCCTGCCGCCCCGGCGCCACCTTGCCGGCGGCGACGCGCGAGGCGCTCGCCGGGGTGGTCGCCGCTCAGGTCCAAGAGGCGCGCACGCTGGGCGCTGAGGCGTTGCGCGTCGTCGCGACCGCCGCGCTGCGTCGCAGCGCGGACGGACTCGCGACCTGCCATGCGCTCGCGGCGGCGGCCGGTGCGCCGGTCGAGCTGCTGAGCGAGCGCGACGAGGCACGGCTCGCGTTTGCCGGCGCCACCTGCGCGCTGGGGGAGACGCCGCGGGGATCGGTGGCGGTCGTCGACGTGGGCGGCGGGTCGGCGCAGCTCGTCGTCGGCACGTGCGAGAGGGGGCCCACGTGGTCGGCCTCGCTGCCGCTCGGCTCGGGCGACCTGACGTCGGCGCACCTGCACGGCGACCCGCCCGACGCCGGCGAGCTGGCCGAGCTGAGGCGCGTCGTCGACGACACGCTCGGCGCGATCGCGCCGCCGCCGGCGGTACATGCATTGGCGGTGGGCGGCAGCGCGACGTCGCTGCGGCGACTCGCCGGCCCGAGGCTCGAACCGGCGGCGCTCGAGGGTGTGCTCGAGATGCTCGTGGAGGCGCCGGCGGCAGCGCTCGCCGAGCGATTGCGGATCGCCCCCGAACGCGCGCGCCTGCTGCCGGCCGGCATTGTGGTGCTGACGGCGATCGCTCGCGCGATCGGTCCCCTGGATGTCGCGCGCGGCGGCTTGCGCGAGGGAATCCTGCATGAGCTCGCGAACGGAAGCTCAGCAGGCGCAGTCGCGTCTCCGCACGCCGGTCCGTAGAAGCTGTGCCAATCGTCGCGCGATCCGCCTCGCCCGAGCTTGGAGGCGCGATGCTCGCCCGATGCGACGGTGGCGAGCGGTCTCCGGGCAGGCGACGAGCGAGTACGTCGCGCTCATCGCCCTTGTGGCGATTGCGCTGGCGCTCGCTGCCGGTTTGACGGCAGGTGGCGTCGGCGAGCATGTGCTCGCCGGGCTCCAGCGCGGCCTCTGCCGTGTCGCCGAGGTGCGCTGCCCGAGTCCGCAGCGCCCGCGCGACGAGCTCGAGCCGTGTCCGGTCGAGCGTACGACGAGCGCGGAGTCGCTGGAGGGTGCGCTCGAGCTGCTGCGACTCGGCGGTGGACGATCGCTGACTGCGGTCCGCATGTCAGACGGTCGTGTGCAGATCACGCTCGCCGATGCCAAGACCGCCGGCGGAGCGGTCGGGCTCGGCTACTCGATCGGCCTCGGTCGCCGCCACGGCGCGACGCTGACCGCGGGGATCGAGCGGCACTTCGCGCCGGGGCGCTCATGGACGCTTCCGAGCGCTGCAGCCGCGCGTGCGTTCGTGGCGCGCTACGGCGCGAAGGCGACGGTCGGCGGCAAAGCCGTCGACCTCGTGCGCAGCGGCTGCTCGATCCTGTGCGATGCCATCGGCTGGCGTCCGCACGCGGTGCTCCCGCCGGCTGACGAGACGTCGATCGACCGCGCCCTGTCGGGAACGCTCGGCGGCGCGATCGGGGACGTCGGGGTCGGGCGCTCCGACGATCGCCTGCTGGGCGTGCAACTGCGGCGCGACGGCGGCAGTACGTGGTACCTCGGCTTCGATGCGGCGGTCGCCGCCGCCCTGATGTCCCCGGTGGGGCTCGGCATCGTGCACCAGGACCAGGCTGTGGTCTCGTTCACGCTCGACGCACGGCATCGTCCGCTCCAGCTGTCGTTCGACACGGTTGGCAGCGACATGCGGTCCGGTGCCCTGCAAGCGGCGCAACGCGTGTCCGCTCGCGCAGAGGGCGCCGTCGCCCTGGTCACGGAGTCGAGCGCGACGCTTGACCTGCGCGATCCGCGCAATCTCGCCGCCGCGCAGGCGCTGCGGAGGGCGATCGACCGCCGGCTCTCGCCACGAGGGGTGCAGCGCAGCGCCGCCGTCGTGGGGAGGCGCATCGCACGCTCGGGCGTCGTCGACCGGCGCACCTACGCGCTCACGAGCTCCGCCATCGCGATCGGAGGGACGGTCATGCTGGGAGCGCAGATCGGCGGCGGGTTCGAGCGCACCCGCGAGGGCATGCGGCTGCTGTCGGCCGAGACGCGCCTCCCGGGCCTGCCGTTCCTCCCGCGCGACGACTGCCGGTCGGCCTGAGCCGCCCGCGCCGCGGGCGCCGGTAGCCTGGAGCGGCGATGAGCGCCGCCCAAGTCGACCCGTCGGACCGCCCCCCGCGCGAGGCGATCGCCGACGTCCGCATCCGCGTCCCGACGCGCGGCAATCGCAAGCTCGAGCGCCTGCTCGACGCCGTCAACGCCGACGAGCAGGTGAAGGCGTGGTGGCACGTGGCGGCGGTCAACGCGACGCGCCGGCTGGGCATGTCGGACCACTCCTGGATCCACATCCAGATCGTGCTGAACATCGCACTGCGGCTCGCACGCATCCTGTTCCGCAGAGGCGTCGTGCCGAACGTCGTCGCCGACTACGCGATGAGCGAGCGCGACGCCGAGGTCGTGATCGCCGGCGGGGCGCTGTTTCACGACATCGGCATGACGATCCACCGCGCCGACCACGAGGAGTACAGCCTCTTCCTCACGGCCGACAAGCTCGGGACCCTGCTGGCCGACGCCTACGAGGAGCCCGAGCGCTCGATCGTCGTCGCCGAGACGCTGCACGCCATCATCGGCCACCGCAGGCGCGGCAACCCGTTCACGATCGAGGCCGGGATCGTGCGCGTCGCCGACGCGCTCGACATGGCCCGCGGCCGCTCGCGCGTGCCGTTCGAGGCCGGCCACCAGAACATCCACTCGCTGTCCGCCTACGCGATCGAAGCGGTGAGAATCACCCCTGGCAAGGACCGCGCCGTCCGCGTCGAGATCGCGATGTCCAACAGCGCCGGGATCTTCCAGGTCGACGAGCTGCTCGCCACCAAGCTCCGGGGGTCGGGGCTCGAGCAGCACATCGAGGTGATCGCGCGCATCGATGCCGAGCACGAGAGACGGTTGGTGCCCGTCTTCAGGATTTGATCAGCGTTGGTGGTACGCCTGGGGCGCGCAATGCTCCCCCGCGAGAGGCCTGTCATGCAGCGTGGCCCATGGCGCTCCGCGTTCGCGGGATCAGCGGTTAGCCTCTCGCGGAGGACATTGCGCGCCCGGCTGATCAACACCGCCCGGGCTCCAGCGACTTAAGCCCCTAGCTGAGCGCACCTTCGGGCCGGGCCGAGCACTGGTGGGCGGCGCACAAGCGCCCATGTAGCCGGCCGCGGCTTGTCCCTCGCGAGAGGCTAACCGCTGATCCCTCAGACGAACGCGCTGCCACGGCAAGCCACGACAGGCCTCTCGCGAGGGAGCAAGCCCGCGGCCCGGCGTACCACAGACGCCGGAGCCCCTACCAGTGCACCCCACGCGTGAGGTGCGCGAGGGCCAACTGCTCGCGGGAGACGACTTCATCTCCACTCGTCTGCCCCTTGGCCGCCGCCGAGTCGGGGAACACGCGATAGGCCAAATGCAGCAGCTGGTCCACAGCCTTGGGCGCCAATGCATAGGCGACCTCGCCGAACGTCCCGAGGCGCGTGTTGATCTGCTTGGGCTTCTTGCGGATCGCGTCGCAGATCAGGTCGGCGGCTTCGTCGGGCGAGATCGTCGGGAACGAGTTGTAGAGCTTCGTCGGCGCGATCATCGGCGTGCGCACGAGCGGCATGTGGATCGTCGTGAAGGTGACGCGGTCGGCGATCGTCTCGGAGCCGACGACGCGCGTGAAGGCGTCGAGCGCCGCCTTCGAGGCGACGTAGGCCGAGAAGCGCGGCGGGCTGGTCTGCACGCCGATCGAGGAGATGTTCACGATGTGGCCGCCCTTGCGCGCGCGCATGTGCGGCAGGAGGTCGAGGATCAGCTTCACCGCGCCGAGGTAGTTGAGCTGGATCGTGCGCTCGAAGTCGTGATAGCGGTCGTAGCTGAGCGCGATCGAGCGGCGGATCGAGCGGCCCGCGTTGTTCACGAGGATGTCGACCGCAGGGTGGTCCGAGAGGACCTTCGCGACGAGCTGATCGATGGAGTCGGGATCCGAGACGTCTGCCGTGTACACGTAGGCGCTGCCGCCGAACTGGGCAATCTCGTCGCGCACCTCTTCGAGCTTGTCGGCGCTGCGCGCGACGAGCAGCGGGATCCCGCCCGCACGTGCGAGCTTGATCGCGGCGGCCCGGCCGATCCCGCTCGAGGCGCCGGTGATGAGGATCGTCTTGCCGTTAACGGCGTTGGCGAGCGAGCTGTCCGCTTGGAACTTGTCCGGATCGAGGTTCGACTCCCACCAGTCCCACAGCGCCTGCGCATAGGTCTCCAGCTCCGGCACTTCCAGGCCGCTGCCATCAAGCGCAGCCTCGGTCGCCTCGGTCGAGAAGACGGGGATCAGGTCCATGTGATCGACGGCCGCCTCCGGGATCCCAACCTGCGCGAGCGCCGCGCGACGCACCGAGCGCGCGCCGGGCAGGCGGCGCAGCAGCGTGCGCGAGGCGCCGGCGAGGCCAAGCGTCAGCTCGTCCTCGATCTGCACCGCGATGCGCGGCGCCCCGGCCACGCGCGCGAACGCGTTCACGACCTCGGCGGCGCGCTGAGGGCGGGGGGAGACGAGGTGGAACGCCTGTCCGTCGAAACCCGGCTGGTGCGCGATGCGGTCCATTGCCGCCGCGACGTAGTCGACCGGCACGATGTTCGTGTCGCCCAGCTCGGGCGCGACCAGCGGCAGCCACGAGGGCAGGGCGCCGCCGAGGCGCTGGATCAGCTTGAAGAAGTAGTACGGCCCGTCGATCTTGTCCATCTCGCCGGTGCGCGAGTCGCCGACGACGATCGCCGGGCGGTAGACGCGCCACGGCACGACCTGCTCCTGACGCACGATCTGCTCGGCCTCGAACTTCGTACGGTGGTATGGATGCGGGAGCGGCTGGCCCTCGTCGAACATGTCCTCGCGGAACACGCCGTCGTACTCGCCCGCGACCGCGATCGAGGAGACGTGGTGCAGGCAGCCGGCGTCGAGCACGCCCGCGAGCGCGACCGCGTGTCGCGTGCCCTCGACGTTCGCGAGCCGGTCCTGTGCCTCGCTCGCCGTCATGTCGTAGATCGCGGCAAGGTGGAAGAAGTGGTCGATCTCGCCGCGCAGCTCGGCGACCTGCGCGGGGTCGAGCCCGAGCAGCGGCTTGCTGAGATCGCCGAGCACCGGCCTGATGCGACCGGCGCCGCCCCAGCGGTGGATCAGCGCGTCGAGCCGGCCGATCGACTCGGGCCGCACGAGCACATGGATGTCGCCGTCGCGCTCAAGCAGCCGCTCGACCAGATGCCGGCCGATGAACCCTGTCGCGCCTGTGACGAAATACGCCATGCCCCGACCTTACCCGGGAGCGGGCTGCCGGTTACCCGGTGTCCGGTGCGACGCGAAGCGGCGTTACCAGCCGCCGGACCAGTGCGCCGAAGCCCCGCGGCGCTTTCTGGCGGCCTTGCGCGCATCTCTGCGCTTGTCGAGCCGCCACTGCAGGAGGCTCAGCAGGAGGATCAGCGTCGGGAAGAACGCGATCACGATGAAGCCGGCGTTCGTGACGACCTTGTCGTCCGCCTCGCCGTAGGTGCCCTGGCCGCCGTTCGGCGGGCTCGCGAGCGCGAGCGGTGCGATCACCAGCAGCAGCAGGCAGCTCGTGACGCAGGCGGCGAAGAGAGGGCGCAGGCGCTTCATGCGGGCCGGAACCATAGCGAAGGATCCGGCAACATGAGGACGACATGGCAGTCGTGATCGCATCCGACATCGGCAAGGACATGGCCGGCGAGCCGCTCATGCGCGGCGTCTCGTTCAAGCTTGAGCGCAGAGACCGCATGACGCTCTCGGGCCGCAACGGCGCGGGCAAGACGACGCTGCTGCGGATGCTGTCCGGTGAGGCGACGGTCGACGTCGGCGAGCTGGCGTTTCAGAAAGGCGTCAAGGTCGCGCTCCACGACCAGCGACCGCCCCGCGAACGGAACATCACCCTGCGTGACTACGTCCTCGGCGGCGCGCAGGAGATCCTCGCCGTCGAGGCGGAGCTGGCGCGGCTGGAGCAGCGGATGGCCGACGGCGCCCACGACGAGAAGACGCTCGACGCCTACGCCCGCGCGCAGGCGGAGCTGGACCGCCACGGCGGCTACCGCTGGCGCGACCGCGCGCAGACGATGCTGCACGGCCTCGGCTTCGGCGACGAGCAGCTCGACCGCGAGCTCGTCACCTTCTCCGGCGGCGAGCTGACGCGCGGATCGCTGGCGCGCGCGCTCGCCGGCGAGCCGGACCTGCTGCTGCTGGACGAGCCGACGAACCATCTCGACATCCAGTCGCTGGAGTGGCTGGAGCGATATCTGGTCGACCTCGACGCAGCGGTCGTGCTGGTCGCGCACGACCGCTGGTTCCTGGAGGCGGTCGGCACCGCCGTGCTGGAGCTGGAGGCCGGCCGCTCGCGCTTCTTCGCCGGCCCATGGCACAAGTGGCGCCAGGAGAAGGCGGCGCGCGAGCTGGCGCTCGGTCGCGCGATCGACAAGCAGAGAGCGGAGATCGAGCGCCTCGAACGCTTCGTCGAGCGCTTCCGCGCGAAGGCGACGAAGGCGAGACAGGCGCAGTCGCGCGTGAAGCGGCTGGAGAGAATCGAGCGGATCGAGCGCGACCCGCGCGACATCACGACGCTGTCGTTCTCGTTCAAGAGACCGGAGCGCGCCGGGCGCGTGATCTTCGAGCTGGAGGACGGGCGGATCGAGGTGCCCGGCAGGACGCTGCTCGACCACGCCGAGCTGTGGCTCGAGCGCGGCGAGCACGTCGCGCTCGTCGGCGCCAACGGCTCCGGAAAGACAACGTTGATCGAGACGCTCGCCGGCAACAAGCCCCTGGCCGACGGCAAGCTGCGCAAGGGCCACAACGTGCAGGTCGGCTACCTCTCGCAGCACTCCGAGCACTTCGGCGAGACCGGCACCGTGCTGGAAGCGGCACAGCGCGCGACGAAGCTGACGCCGAACAAGGCACGCGCCCTGCTCGGGCAGTTCCTCTTCTCCGGTGAGGAGGCGGAGAAGCCGATCGCCGGCCTCTCCGGCGGCGAGCGCCAGCGCCTGTCGCTGGCGATCCTCGTGCATTCGGGCGCCAACGTGCTGATCCTCGACGAGCCGACGAACCACCTCGACGTCGAGAGCCGCGAGGCGCTGGAGGAGGCGCTCGAAGGCTTCCCGGGCTCCGTGCTGCTCGTCTCGCACGACCGCGCGCTGCTGGATGCGGTCGGCTCGCGCACGGTCGCGGTCGAGGACGGCACGCTGCACAGCTATGACGGCGGCTGGGCCGACTACCTGCGCATGCGCGAGGAGCGCAGAGCGCTGGAGGAGGCAGCGAAAGCTGCTGGCACTGCGGCCGACAAGGCGGCCGCGCAGCCGAAGAAGCAGCCTGCGGTCAACGGCAACGGCGCGGCACAGCCCGCCCGCTCGAAGAACGCGATCCGCGAGGCGCAGAAGCTGGAGCGCGAGATCGAAGCGGCCGAGTCGGCGCTGCAGGCGCTGGAGGAGGAGCTGGCCGATCCCGCCTCCTGGGCCGATCCCGACCTTGCCGCCGAGTCCACAGAGCGCCACACTGCCGCGAAGCGCGCAGTCGAGGAGCTCTATGCGCGCTACGAGCGGGTCGCCGGTTAACGGCTGGTCACCGGCTCGTCACAGCGGCGACACATCTCCGCGTGCGCGCGGGCGTACGGTCGCGCCATGACCGATCTCACGATCCACCGCACGCGCGAGCCGGTGCCGCTTGCGCCGCCTGCCGACGGCCGGCCGCTGGGCGGCCGATTGGGCCTCGACGTGCCGCGCGAGTCATGGCCGACCGCGCCGCAGCTCAAGCGCCTGGAGGCCTGCGGCTACGGGTGGATCCAGATGCATGCTCCACCGGTCGCGATGCTCGCGGATCCGGTGAGCGTGCAACGGCACGGGGACTGCCTGCGGGCGGTGCTCGCGCCGACGAGCTTGCATGTCGCGCTGCATGCGCCCGCCGACCTGCGCGTCGGCGAGCCGGCGCATGACGCCGCGTTCATGGGGCTGCTCGACCTCGCAGTCTCCGTCGGTGCTGCGTACGTCGTCTACCACGCGGCTTGCCTGCCGATCGCCGAGGGCGCGGCGGCCGATCGCGTGGAGGACCGCCTGCTCGCCGAGGAGCGAGCGCTGCGGCGCTTCGCCGGGCAGGCGGAGGAGGTCGGCCTGATGATCGCGCTCGAGAATCTCGCACCGGCCTATCCGAGCCCGCCGACGCCGGCCCTGCTCAGTCACGCGCCGCTGTTCGTGCGCGATCTGGTGCGGCGGATCGCCTCGCCGGCGGTTGGGATGGCCTTCGATCTCGGACACGCGCACCTGACGTCGCAGCTGTCCGGCACGGCGCTCGCCGACCTGCTCGCGGCCGTGCGCGCCGACGTCGTCTTGTTCCACGTCCACGACAACCTCGGCGTGCGGCGCGGTCCCGGCACGCCGCCGGGCATCGTCCCGCTGAGGCTCGACCTGCACATGGCGCCAGGACGCGGCACGCTGCCATGGCGCGCGATCGCGGGCCTCATGCGCACGCACCCGGCGCCGTTGCTGTTGGAGGTGGCGACGGCGCAGCGGCCCGATCCGCTGCGGCTCGCGACCGTCAGCGCAGAGCTGCTGACACGGAGCTGAGACGTGCGCGATTCGCTGATCGAGGCGGTGCTCGCGAAAACCCGCAACGTGCGGGAAGGATGTAATCCAGTTGTTACCACGGCAGGAGGAAGCGCGGCGCTGTCGCAGCGGCCCGCTACGATCCGCCCCACGATGAGCAGCGGCACCCAGGTGATCCCCCTTCGCCTGGCCGTCATCGACGGCGACAGCGGGTTCCTTCACGTCCTCGACAAGCGCGTGCGGGCACGCGGCTGGCAGCAGCGCGTCCTGAGCCGCGCAGTACCGATCGAAGAACTCGTCGCGTTGCGCCTCGGCGCGCTCGTGATCGATCTGGCGGTGCTCGGCGAGCCCGGATGGACGTATCTCGAGCAGGTGTGCACTGCGCTGCCGGCGCTGCCGGTGGTCGTCTGCACGGGCCCGTCGACGGTCGCGCAGCGTGTGCGCGCGCTGCGCTTGGGCGCCGACGACTGGCTCGCGAAGCCGTGTCACCCGGAGGAGCTGATCGCGCGCATCGAGGCGATCGTGCGCCGCGGCAGAGTCGCCGCGCCGCCGGTGGAACAGGCCGCGCTCGAAATGGGCGAGCTGTCGATCCGCTCCGATCAGTTCCAGGCGTTCGTGGGCGCCCGCAGCCTCGACCTCACCCGCCGCGAGTTCGAGCTGATCCGGTTGCTGGCGGGCACCGCCGGCCAGGTGCTGGAGCGTGAGGCGATCTATCAGCGCGTCTGGGGCTACGCGATGGCGCATGGCGACCGCTCCGTCGACGTGTTCGTGCGCAAGCTGCGTCAGAAGCTCGAGCGGGCGTCACCGCAGTGGCGCTACATCCACACGCATTTCGGTGTCGGCTACCGCTTCGCGCCTGAGCGCGTCGACGGGGCTGAAAGCGAGCTGGCGGTCACAACCGCCGACCTCGAGCGGGCGGCTGGTGAGCTGACCGCTGACGGTCTGCTGCAATAGCAGCGTGCCGGAAACGCCTCGCAACGTCCTCATCATCCTCGCGCTCGCCGCGATCGTGATGCTCGTGCCGGGCGGCGGCAACGCGAGCGCCGGGATCCTGCAGGCGCTCGTGATCGTCATGCTCGCCGCGATCGGGTGGTTCGGTGTGCGCCTCTACCGGGAGCACCGCACGGACATCTACTCGCTCGGCGATCGCAATCGCGGGATCCTCTACGCCTCAGCCGGACTGCTCGCGCTGACGGTGACCGCGACCGATCGGCTGTGGTCCACTGGGTCGGGCACCGTCGTGTGGGTCGCGTTGGTCGCGCTCGCTTGTTACGGCGTGTATTTCGTCTTTCGCAGCTCGCGCGAGTACTGACCACTTCTCCGCGGTCTCGACGCAGATCACGACAGACATGTGACCTGTAGGGCGCAAGCCTGCGCGGCATGCGCTCGCTGCCCACGCGCCAGCCCCTTGACGAATGCGGTCAGGCGGCGGTCGAGCTGGTCGCGCTGCTGCCGCTCGTGGGCTTGCTCGCGGCGTTGCTGTGGCAGGCATTGCTGGCCGGCGAGACCGTTTGGCTGAGCGGGAGCGCGGCGCGCGCTGCTGCCCGTGCCACCGCCATCGGCTCGGATCCGCTCGCTGCAGCCCGCGCGGTGCTCCCGCCGCGGCTTGAGCGCGGCCTGCGTGTCCGGCGGGAGCCTGACGGCGGGATCGCGCTCGAGCTGCGCGTCCCGGCTGCGGTGGGCGGCGGGACGCTCGCGCCGGTCACGGCCCACGCCCGCTTCGAGGCGCAGCGATGAGCCGGCCTCGCCGCTTCCCGCGCGCTGTCGGCTCGGTCGCGCCGCTCCGCGCGCTCGCTGGCGGCACCGGTCAAGCCGCCGTCGAGCTCGTGGCCCTGCTGCCGCTCGTCGTCGCGGTCGCGCTCGCGATCCTGCAGGCGCTCGCCGCCGGGCTGGCGGGTGAGCTCGCCGGCCACGCGGCGCAGAGCGGCGCCGTCGCGCTTGCGGAGGGCCGCGACGGGGTCGCGGCGGCGCGCGCGGCGCTGCCGGGCTGGGCGCGGTCGCGGATGCGCGTGGAGGTCGACGGAGGGCGCGTGCGGGTGCGGGTCACGCCGCCGTCGCTGCTGCCCGGCATGGGCGCGTGGCTCGCAGCCCGCGCGATGGCGGATGCGGGGACGGGCCGGTGAGCGGAGCGCACGCGCTCGGCTGGGCCGCCGCCGTCAGACCGGCACGGCGTCCGGCGTCTGCGGCGGGCGCCGGTGTGCCGGCGGGCACGCCCCTCGTCGCGATCCTCTGCACGGAGTCTCGCGCTCGCGTAGCCGCCGCCGGCGTCGCGCTCGCGCTCGCACGGGCCTGCGGCCGCCGGTGGGCGCTCGCCGGAGCGGTCGGAGCGCCGGCGGCTGCAGCGCTCCCAGCGCTCCCGCGCGCACGACGCGCCGCCGTCGCGCTGCAGCGCCGCGGGCTCCCCGCGAGCGCCGCGGGACGCTTGGTATGGCTTGCCGATCGCCGCGGCGAGCTTCCGCACGAGGACGGGCCGCCGCGCTGTGCGGCGGTTGGAGCCGAGCTCGGTCGCATGGCCGGAGCGCTGGGCGCGCCGGCTGCCGTCGCGTACCCGTTCGCGCGCACGGATGCGCTCGATCGCGTGCTGGCCTGGCACGACGCGATCGTCGTCGTGCGGGAGCCCGGCGCGCCGGCGGCGGTGGTCGACGGTGCGCTCGCCAGCATCGCGCGGCTCGGCCGGCCGACCGGCGTGATGGAGCTGCCGTCGCGCACGGCCGCCGCGCTCGCCGTCGGGGGTCTGGTGGCCCCGGCGGAGGCGGTGGCCGCGTTGTCCGGACTCCGTCCGGCCGGCGGTGACGATGCGTGAGCGAGAGGACGGGCAAGCGCTGCTGATCCTTGTCGCCGCGATGTGTGCGGCGCTCGTGGCGGCGCTCGTGCTGGGCGGTGTGGCGCGTGGGCTGGGAGCGAAGGGGCGCGACCAGCAGGCGGCTGATCTCGGCGCACTGGGCGGCGCGCAAGCGATGCGTGCGAGCTACGACCGGCTGTTTGCGCCGGCCCTCGTTGACGGCGTGCCGGATCCGCAGCACCTGGAGCGGGCGGCGTACCTCGCCGCCGCGCGGGCGCGGGCGGCGGCCGTCGCGCGGCTCAACGGTGCGCGGCGCGTCGAGGTCACGTTCCCCGATGGCGCGGCCTTCGCACCGACCCGGATCCGCGTGACCGTGCGCGACCCAGCGGTCGTCGAGGTTGGCGATCGGCGGCGCAGCACACCTGTGGTCGCGGTCGCGGAGGCGCGGCTCTCGCCTGGCACGGCGAGCGCGTTCGCGGCCGGACCCGGCGAGTACCGCGGCCCGCTGGCGTTCCGCCAGGGAAAGCCGATGCGACCGGACGTCGCGGTCGCGTTCGACCGCATGGCGGCGGCCGCGGCGCGCGACGGCGTCGCGCTCATCGTCGTGAGCGGCTTCCGCTCCAATGCGGAGCAGGCACGGCTGTTCGCCGCGCATCCGGACCCGAGATGGGTTGCGCCGCCCGGCAGATCGCTCCATCGTCTCGGCACCGAGCTCGACCTCGGTCCCAGCAGTGCGTACGGCTGGCTCGCGGCCCACGCCGGCGCCTTTCACTTCGTGCAGCGGTACTCGTGGGAGCCCTGGCACTGGGGCTTCGCTTTGAATCCAGGGTCGGTCTCCGTCGGCTTCGGCCACGACGGACGCGGCGGACTGCCTTCCTTTGTCCCGGCGCGCTATGCGGCGTCAATCGCCGCTGCGGCGCAGCGCTGGAATGTCTCGGCCGCGTTGCTCGCCGCGCAGCTCTACGCCGAGTCGGGCTTCAACCCGGCTGCGATCTCGCCGGCCGGCGCGCAGGGGATCGCGCAGTTCATGCCGGGCACGGCCCGCTCGCTCGGGCTCGACGACCCGTTCGACGCGGCGAAGGCAATCGACGCCCAAGGCCACCTGATGCGCGACCTGCTGCGCCAGTTCGGCAGCGTCCCGCTCGCGCTGGCGGCCTACAACGCCGGCTCCGGCTCGGTCACCGCGTGCGGCTGCGTGCCGGCCTTCCCCGAGACGCAGGCCTACGTCACACGCATCCTCGGCCTCCTGCACGGCGCCGGCGACACCGACGGCCTCGCCACCGGCCTCGACATCCGGCTCGTCAGATGATCCTGCTCGTCGTGATCCTCTTGCTGTCGTCCGAGCACGTTCGTCGGCTTCCCTCGGCCCCAGCAGGCGACGCGACGCGAATCGGGATGGTGATCGGCGTCGCCACTGGTCTCGTTGCTTGGGTGATTGCACTTGCCATAGATCGGCTGTAGACAGCGAGCCTAGGATCGATCCATGCATGCGCACGAACGTCTGCTCGCCATCTGGAATGTCCTCACGGCCTACGTGGTCGCGCCCCTCGCCGTGCTCTCCGTCGTGCTGGGATGGCCTGGCCTTGTCCAGCTCACGCTCACACTGCTGATGGTCATCGCTGCCTTCGCCCCGCAGGCCGTGTTGTCTCGCACTCGCCGCCGCTGACCCCGCTCCGCCGGCCCCTATCCTCGACACCCGAGGATGGCCGGATCGAACGGGAACGACAGGGCGGGCGCGGGCTGGAACGGCGGCGATGCCGGTGGCAGCACCGGCGCGCCTGAGCAGACGCGCGAGCAGCGGCTCGCCGAGCAGCGGCGCGGGCTGCCCGATCAGCCGGGCGTCTACCTCTTTCGCAACGCGAAGGGGACCGTCATCTACGTCGGCAAGGCGAAGTCGATCAAGAAGCGCGTCGCGTCGCACTTCTCGAACCCGAGCACGCAGGTCGGTCGCGACCTGCTGCCGATGATCGACCGGATCGAGGCGCTTGTCGTCGCGACCGAGTCGGAGGCGCTGCTGGCGGAGCAGAACTTCATCAAGCAGTACAAGCCGCGCTTCAACATCCGGCTGCGCGACGACAAGTCCTATCCGTACATCGGAATCAGCCTCGACGAGCCGTATCCGCGCGTGTACTTCACGCGCGAGCGCCACCGTCGCGAGCGCGTCTACTTCGGGCCGTACTCCAACGCCAAGCGCGTGCGCGAGACGCTCGAGCTGCTCGGCAGAGTCTTCATGTACCGCACGTGCGAGGGGCCGACGCCCGGTCGCCACAGCGGATCGCCGTGCCTCGACTACTACATCAAGCGCTGCACCGCGCCCTGCGTCGGCTATGTCTCGCAGCAGGAGTACCGCGACGCGATCGACGGGATCATCGACTTCCTGTCCGGGCGCTACCGGCAGATCGAGCGGGCGATCGAGGCGGGGATGAGACAGGCCGCCGCCGAGCAGCGCTTCGAGGATGCGGCGCTCGCGCGCAACCGCCTGAGAGCGATCCGCTCGCTGCTGGAGCGCCAGCGGGTCGCGAACGAGTCGGTCGGGACGATGGACGCGGTCGCGATCGCGGTCGAGGGCACCGAGGCGAACGCGCATGTCTTCCAGGTGCGCGACGGCGTGCTGTCGGACCGCCAGAGCTTCTACCTCGCGAACGAGACGGCCGACGAGCTGCCGGCCGTCGCGGAAGCGTTCCTGCTCCAGTACTACGGCAGCGCGATGGCGATCCCGCCGCTGATCGTCGTGCAGAGGGACGTGGGCGCGCTCCCGGCGGTCGCGGAGGCGCTCGCGAAGCGCCGTGGCGGGCCGGTCGAGCTGCGCCCGGCCGAGCGCGGCGACAAGCGCCGCATCCTCGAGCTGGCCGAGCGCAACGCCAGGCTTGCACTCGATCAGGAGAAGCTGCGCAGCGAGCGCAGACGCCAACAGCGCGTCGAGGCGCTCGAGCGGCTGCAGGAGGCGCTGGGACTCGACGCGATCCCGCTGCGGATCGAGTGCTTCGACATCTCGAACCTCGGCGGCACGCACACGGTCGCCTCGATGGTCGTGTTCGAGGGCGGCGCGCCGAAGAAGGCCGACTATCGCCGCTTCACGCTGCGTGAGGGCGTCGACGGCGTGCCCGACGACTTCGCCTCGATGGAGGAGGTGCTGAGCCGCCGGCTCGGGCAGTTCGAGCGCCAGCACGACCGCTCCCCACACGAGGACGACTACGACGCGTCGTTCGCCGCACTGCCGAACGTCGTCGTGATCGACGGCGGCAAGGGCCAGCTGTCGGCCGGCTTGCGCGCGCTTGAGGGCTTTCGCCGCCGCGGCGTGACGATCGTCTCGCTCGCGAAGCGGATCGAGGAGCTGTTCGTCCCCGGCCGGCCGACGCCGATCGTGCTGCCGCACGACACGCCCGAGCTGCAGCTGCTGCAGCGGATCCGCGACGAGGCGCACCGCTTCGCGATCGGCCATCACCGCATCCGCCGCGACAGAGCGATGACCAGCTCCGTGCTCGACCATCTGCAGGGGATCGGGCCCGCGCGCAAGCGGGCGCTGTTGCAGCACTTCGGCTCGCCCGAGGCGTTCTTGGCGGCGAGCCGCGAGCAGCTCGAGGCGGTGCCGGGGCTGCCGGGCAAGGTGGCGCGCGACCTGTATGCGCAGCTCAACAAGACCGGCCACTGAGCAGGCGCCGGACACGCCAGCTTCACACCTTGTCCGCAAAGCCCGGCACAATGAGCGCATGAGCGTCTCCCGGCCCCGCGGGCTCGGGGGCCGCCGGCGCCCGGCGGAGCGTGTGGTCGAGCTCACGCCGGCGCAGGCGGACGTCCGCAGCTCCGCGCTGACCGACCTGGTCGTCATCACCGGCTTCTCCGGGGCCGGTAAGTCGACGGCGATGGCCGCCTTCGAGGACGAGGGCTACTTCTGCGTCGACAACCTGCCGCCGGAGATGATCCGCGCGCTGGCGGAGCTGTTCATGCACGAGGGCTCGAAGGTCGAGCGCGCCGCGGTCGTCTCCGACGCGCGCGGGGGCAGCTACTTCGCCGGGCTCGTGGCCGTGCTCGACGAGCTGGAGCGCTCGGGCGTCAACCACCGCGTGCTGTTCCTGGAGGCCGACGAGCAGTCGCTGCTGACGCGCTACAAGGAGACCCGTCGCCGCCATCCGCTCTCGCCCGGCGGCAGCGTCGAGGAGGGGGTCGCACGCGAGCGCGGGCTGCTTGCGCCGATCCGCGAACGCGCCGACCTCGTGCTCGAGACGACGGGCCTCACGAGCGCGATGCTGCGCCGCAAGCTGGCCGACGAGCTGCTGCCCACGCGTGCACCAGGCCGCCTCGCGGTCACGATTCAGAGCTTCGGCTTCAAGCACGGGCCGGCGCGCGACGCCGACCTGCTGTTCGACGTGCGCTTCCTGCCGAACCCGCACTACGAGCCGGAGCTGCGCCCGCGGACGGGGCTTGAGCCTGAGGTCGTCGCCTACATCAACCGCGACGGGGCGCTCGAGGCGTTCTACGAGCGGCTGCTGCCGATGCTCGACTACCTGCTGCCGCAGTACGTCGCCGAGGGCAAGTCCCATCTGTCGATTGCGATCGGGTGCACCGGCGGCCGGCATCGCTCCGTCGCGATCGCCGAGCAGCTCGCCGCGCGCTACCGCGAAGCCGGCGAGTACCTGGTCGAAGTCGCCCACCGCGACATCGACCGCGCCGGTCGCGCATGAGCGACGAGCTGACCGAGCACGACCTGCTCCCCGACCCGATCGCGCTCGCTCGGCGCTGGTTCGCGGACGCGCAGGCGGCCGGGATCGAGCAGCACGACGCGATGACGCTCGCCACGGCCACGCCGGAGGGCCGTCCCTCGGCGCGTGCCGTCCTGCTGAAGGGCATCGACCGGCGCGGCTTCGCGTTCTTCACCAACTACGAGAGCCGCAAGGGGCGCGAGCTGGACGTGAACCCGCACGCCGCGCTCGTGCTGCTGTGGATCCCGCTGCAGCGGCAGGTGCGCGTCAGCGGCCGCGTCGAGCGGCTGAGCGCGGAGGAGTCCGACGCCTACTTCGCGACCCGCCCGCGCGGCAGCCAGCTCGGCGCCTGGGCGTCGCGGCAGAGCGAGCCGCTGCCGGATCGTGCGGAGCTCGAGGCGCGTTGGGCGGCGCTCGAAGAGCGGTACGCGGGCGGGGTCGTGCCGCGGCCGGCGCACTGGGGCGGCTACCGCGTCGAGCCGGAGGAGATCGAGCTGTGGCAGGGGCGCGCGAATCGCCTCCACGACCGCTTCCGCTACCGCCGCACGGCGGACGGCTGGACGCACGAGCGGCTCCAGCCTTAGGAGCTTCGCGAACCCGAGCGCGGGCTGACGGCGGCTGCGATACTCGCGCAAACCGACTTGGGGGTCTGGGGGAGATGCGACTCGGTGCTGTCGCGCAGGAAGGCGCGAACGGCTACTACCGCCTGGTGCTGCCGCTGATGGCGATGCGCGAACGCGGCCACGAGATCGTGCACGTCGAGCAGGAGTACAAGAGAGTGATCGACATACGGCCGCTGATCGGCTGCGACCTCGTGCACATCCACCGGCCGGCGATCCTCTATGACGACGGGGATGTCGTGACGAGGCTGCTCGAGCGCGGAATCGCCGTCGGCTTCGACGAGGACGACAACGTCATCGACATGCCGCTCGGACTTGAAGAGCGGACCGACCAGCCGTGGGCGCCGCGTGCGCGCCGCAACTTCGAGCTGCTGCTGGAGCACGTCCATCGCGCCGACCTCGTCACCACGCCGAGCGAGCACCTCGCCGACCGCTTCGAGGCTGCCGGCGCCGGCAACGTCCACGTCGTCGACAACTACCTGCCGGGCGCCTTCTCCCGCGTCGCACCACAGGGCCACGACGGCTTCGTGATCGGCTGGCACGCGGGGCGCGAGCACCTGGCCGACGTCGACGAGCTCGGGCTCGTCAAGACGCTCGAACGGATCCTCGAGGCGCATCCCGACGTGCGCGTGGAGACGATCAACATCGAGCTCGGCCTGAGGCACCCGCGCTACAGCTGCGAGGAGTCGCTGCCGATCGAGCGGCTGACGCAGCGGCTCGCGGACTTCGACCTCGGGCTCGTGCCGCTCGCCGACATAGCGTTCAACCGCGGACGCTCGAACGTGAAGGCGCGCGAGTACGCGGCCGCCGGCGTGCCTTGGCTCGCCTCGCCGGTCGGCTCCTACGCGCACCTCGGCCCCGCACAGGGGGGCCGCCTCGTGGGCGCCGACAGGTGGTTCGAGGCGATCGACGACATGATCCGCTCGCGGCGGGAGCGTCGCAAGCTCGCCAAGGCCGCCAAGGCATGGGCGAAGGACGAGACGATCTGGAACATGGCGCCCACGTGGGAGCGCCTGTTCCTCGACGCGGTCGCCAACCGCCGCGCCGCCGCCCGCTGATAGCCTTCGGCGCCCCGCCGGGCACCGTCAATCCGCGTCCGGCATTCCTCTTTCAGAACGTCGCAACGAGGGAAGGACCGCACGCATGCCGCTTCGGGTTGGGATCAACGGCTTCGGCCGGATCGGCCGGAACGTCTTCCGCGCCGCCCAGGAGCAGGGCGCCGACATCGAGTGGGTCGCCGTCAACGACCTGACCGACGCCAAGACGCTCGCCCACCTGCTCAAGTACGACTCGATCCTCGGTCCCTACCCGGGCACGGTGGAGCTCTCGGACGGCGGCATCCGCGTCGACGGCAAGGAGCTGAAGGTGCTGGCCGAGCGCGACCCCGCCGCGCTGCCGTGGGGCGACCTGGGCGTCGACGTCGTGATCGAGTCGACGGGATTCTTCACGAAGCGCGACGACGCCGCCAAGCACCTCGCCGGCGGCGCGAAGAAGGTGGTCATCTCGGCGCCGGCGACGGAGCCGGACGCGACGGTCGTGCTGGGCGTCAACTTCGACATCTACGACACGTCGAAGCACGACGTGATCTCCAACGCGTCCTGCACGACGAACTGCCTCGCGCCGGTGGCGAAGGTGCTGAACGACACCGTCGGCATCGACCACGGCCTGATGACCACGATCCACGCCTACACCGCGGATCAGCGTCTGCAGGACATGCCCCACAGCGACCTGCGCCGCGCCCGGGCCGCCGCGCTCAGCCTGATCCCCGCCTCGACCGGCGCGGCGAAGGCGATCGGCCTCGTGATTCCGGAGCTGAACGGCAAGCTCAACGGCTTCGCCGTGCGCGCCCCCGTCCCGACCGGCTCCGTCGTCGACCTGACGATCGTCGCCAAGCGCGCGACGACGAAGGACGAGGTCAACGAGGCGCTGCACGCCGCTGCCGCTGAGGGTGGGCCGCTGAAGGGCATCCTGGCGTACACGGAGGACCCGATCGTCTCCGCGGACATCGTCAAGAACCCGCACTCCTCGATCGTCGACGCGCAGCTGACGTCGGTGATGCAGGACACGATGGTCAAGGTCGTCGCCTGGTACGACAACGAGTGGGGCTACTCGAACCGCGTGGTCGACCTGGTGCAGCAGGTTCTGTGAGAACCCTCGACGACCTCGACGTCGATGGGCGCCGGGTACTCATTCGGGTCGACTTCAACGTTCCGTTGAAGGACGGCGCGGTTGCGGACGACACGCGCATCCGCGCGGCGCTCCCCACGCTCACGGAGCTGCGGGAGCGCGGCGCGGCGCTGATACTCGTCTCGCACCTGGGACGCCCGAAGGACCGCGAGCCGGAGCTGTCGCTGCGGCCGGTGGCGAAGCGGCTGTCCGAGCTGCTCGGCACCGACGTGCAGCTCGCGCCCGGCGTCGTCGGCGACGCCATCACGCAGAGCGCGCACGCGCTCTCGCCCGGCGAGGTGCTGCTGCTGGAGAACGTCCGCTACGAGCCGGGGGAGACGAAGAACGACGCGACGCTCGCGTCCGGCCTGGCCGCGCTTGCGGACGTCTACGTCAACGATGCGTTCGGTGCCGCCCACCGCGCCCACGCCTCGACGGAGGGCGTGGCGCGGCGACTGCCGCACGCCGCCGGCCGCCTGCTCGAGCGCGAGGTCACGACCCTCAACGGGATCCTCGAGGATCCGGCCAAGCCGCTCGTGGCGGTCGTCGGCGGTGCGAAGGTAACAGACAAGGTGGCGGTGATCGATCGCTTCCTGGAGGTTGCCGACGCGGTCCTGATCGGTGGGGCGATGTGCTTTCCGTTCTTCAAGGCGCAGGGGCACGAGGTCGGCGACTCGCTCTGCGAGGAAGAGGGCATCGAGCCCGCAAGGCGTGCGCTGGAAAAGGCCGCTGACGCCGGCTGCCGCTTGGAGCTGCCCAGCGACCTCGTGCTCGGCGACAGATTCGGCGCCGACGCGCAGCGCAAAGAGCTCGACGGCGTCGACGTGCCCGCCGGCTGGATGGGCCTCGACGTCGGCGCCACGACGGCTGAGCGCTACGCGCGCGAGATCGCCGGCGCGGGCACGGTTTTCTGGAACGGCCCGATGGGTGCGTTCGAGCTGGAGCCGTTCGCGGCCGGGACGCGTGCGGTCGCCGAGGCCGTCGCACAGGCGCCCGGTACGACGGTCGTGGGCGGCGGCGATAGCGCGGCGGCCCTGCAGCAGTTCGGGTTGGCGGATCAGGTGACGCACCTCTCGACGGGTGGCGGGGCGTCGCTGGAGCTGCTCGAGGGGAAGCGGCTGCCCGGAGTGGAGGCGCTCGCATGAGCGAAGGACGCAGGCCGCTGATCGCGGGCAACTGGAAGATGCACAAGACGATCGCGGAGGCGGAGGCGTTCATCGCCGCGCTCTTGCCGCGCGTCGCGACCGCCGACGCGGTCGACGTGGCGATCTGCCCCCCGTACCTCGCGCTCGGCGCGATGGTCGACTCCACGCGCGGCTCGCGCGTCGAGGTCTACGCGCAGAACGTCCACTACGAGGATCAGGGCGCGTTCACCGGCGAGGTCTCGGCGGCGATGCTGAATGAGCTTGACGTGCACGGCGCGATCGTCGGGCACTCGGAGCGGCGTGAGCTGTTCGGCGAGACCGACCGCGCGCTGCAGCTGAAGGTCCCGAAGCTGCTCGACGCGGGCCTCAAGCCGATCTTGTGCGTCGGCGAGACGGAGTCCGAGCGCGAGGCCGGCGACACCGAGCGAAAGCTGCGCCACCAGATCGGCGAGGACCTCGAGAGAGTCGACGTCGAGCGGCTCGGCGACGTGGTCATCGCATACGAGCCGATCTGGGCGATCGGCACCGGCCTCGTCGCAACGCCCGAGCAGGCGCAGGAGGCGTGCGCGTTCGTGCGCGCGCTCGTCGGCTCGCGCTCGGAGGAGGCCGCGCAGCAGGTGCGGATCCTCTACGGCGGGTCCGTCAAGCCCGACAATGCGGCCGAGCTGCTCGCGCTGCCGGACGTCGACGGCGCGCTCGTCGGCGGCGCCTCGCTGGAGGCCGAGTCGTTCGCGGCGATCGTGGCGGCCGCCGGCTGATGCCGCTGCCGGCCGGCCCGGAGGCGCTCCCTGCGCCGCGCGTCACGCTCGTCGTGCTCGACGGCTGGGGGCTCGCGCCGGACGGTCCCGGCAATGCCGTCTCGCTTGCGCAGACGCCGGTCTTCGAGGAGCTGTGGGCCGCGTATCCCCACACCCAGCTGACGGCGTGCGGTCGCGCCGTCGGCCTGCCGGACGGGCAGATGGGCAACTCCGAGGTCGGCCACCTCAACCTCGGCGCCGGTGCGGTCGTCAAGCAGGATCTCACGCGCATCGACGACGCGTGCGCGGACGGGACGCTGGCGCAGAACCCGGTGCTGCGCGCCGCGTTCGCAGACGCCGAGCGCGTCCACCTGATCGGGCTCGTCTCCGACGGCGGCGTCCACTCGGGCTGGGACCACCTGGAGGCGCTGATCCGCATGGGCGGGCAGCTGGAGGTTCCCGACCTCGTCGTGCACGCGTTCACCGACGGACGCGACACGCTGCCGAAGGCGGGGGAGGGCTACCTCGCCACCGTCGAGGACTGGCTCGCGGACGCGGCCGGCGACGGCCGCCGCGCGCGCGTCGGCTCCGTGATCGGCCGCTACTTCGCGATGGATCGCGACAAGCGCTGGGACCGCGTCCAGCAGGCGTACGACCTGCTTGTGCACGGACAGGGTCAGCATCACGCCGAGAGCGGCGCGGAGGCGATGCAGGCCGCCTACGAGCGCGGCGAGACGGACGAGTTCGTGACCGCCACGACGGTCGGCGACGAGGCGCGGATCCGTCCGGGCGACTCCGTGATCGCGTTCAACTTCCGCCCCGACCGCATGCGCGAGATCACGCAGGCGCTGGCGGATCCGGACTTCGCGGAGGTCGACCGCGGCGGCGCGCCGCCGGTCGAGCGCTACGCGACGATGACCGAGTACCACGAGGCCTGGCCGTATCCGATCGCGTTCCCGCCGGCGCGGCCGAAGGTCACGCTGTCGCACGTGCTCGCCGACCGCGGGGCGAGCCAGCTGCACGTCGCCGAGACGGAGAAGTACCCGCACGTCACCTACTTCTTCAACGGCGGCGAGGAGGCCCCGTACCCGGGCGAGCGACGGGAGCTGGTCGCCTCTCCGCGGGACGTGCCGACGTACGACCACAAGCCCGCGATGAGCGCGCCGGAGGCTGCGGCCGCGTTCGTGCGCGCCTGGAGCGAGGACTTGCCGCGCTTCGGGATCATCAACTTCGCGAACGCCGACATGGTCGGCCACACCGGCGTGATCCCGGCGGCGGTGGAGGCGGTCGAGACGGTCGATCGCTGCCTCGGCGAGGTCGTCGCGGCGGTCCACGCGTCCGGCGGCGCGTGCATCATCACGGCCGACCATGGCAACGCCGACCACATGCTCGAGCCGGACGGGTCGCCCAACACGGCGCACTCGCTCAACCCGGTGCCGCTGATCGTGACGGTCCCCGGCTTGCAGCTGCGCGAGGGCGGGATCCTCGCCGACGTCGCGCCCACGGTCCTGCAGGTGCTTGGCGAGGCGCAGCCCGCCGAGATGACGGGCCGCTCGCTGATCGACTAGGAGCGTCTGAGCTCGACGATCCCGGCCCCGGTCGATCGCTCCGGGTAGCCGACGGCTTCCAGCAGTCGCAGATGCTCGTACGTGCTGTCTCCCTCGTTCAGGAGGTATCCATGTACCGCCGGGATGAAGACGGCCTGAACGTGCTCACGTCGCAGCGTCGTGACCAGGCGTTTCATCTGCGATTGGGCGATCATCTCGTTGATGAACACGTAGGGGGCGACGTTGTGGAGCCTGAGTTCATGCGTGATCACATAGCTCATCGGGACGAGCACCACGACCTTCTCGCCAGGTCTCGTCCGTTCTCCGATGAACTGCTTCGCCGTCGGCAGATAGCCCGCGTCGACTGGCGGGCCCCTGAGACGGTCGATCTGCTCGTTTGGCCAGGAGATCGTGGCGAGTGAGCACAGGGACAGACCGAAGCCGAAGAGCGTCAAGAGCTGCGGTGCCGTCGCGCGCCAGCGACGCGCTGCGAGCGTGCGTACGCAGACGATCACCAGCATGCTGAGCGCGAAGCTCCACGCTGACAGGATCCCGGTGAGCTTCTGCGCATCCGGGCGACCGACGAGGTAGCCGGCTGCCAACAGACCGAACACACCGCTCCATGCGAGCATGGCGGTCAGCACGACGTCCTCCTCACGGTGAGCCAAGCGCACCGCTGCGACGGCGATCACGGCGACGTAGGTCGCGTACACCGCAAGGTGCAATTCCCACGTCCTCAGGGGCATCGAGAGCCAGCCGAGCGTCGAGAAGATTCGCGGCCACTCGAGCAGCAGGCTGAAATCAGGCAGCAGCCCGCTACGCGCAAGCGTTATCAGCGTCACGATCGTGAAGGCCCCCAACAGCCCGCCCGCGAGGTTGCCGATGAGTCGCAGGACGTCGCGTGCGGATGACGGCGGCCGTGCGCACAGCAACGCTGCGGCGGTTGCGGCGGCAGCGGCACCACCGAACTCGAGGTTGTCGATCGTGACCAAGCCCCCGGCGAAGAAGAGGATCCAGGTGCGCCGCGGCCGGCAGCCGTCGATGTGCCGCACGGTCAGCCACGCCATCAGATATGGGCCTCCGTAGCGCATCGGCCACATGGCCGCGAGCATCATCGGACTGGTCTCGAGCCCTGCCTCGGGGCCCTGGGCTATCGGGAGGGAGAGGTCGCTCGTCGCCACAAACGGGATCAGCAACACGAGCGCGAGCACTGCGCCTCTCGTGACGCGGCGGAAGACGCTGTAGACCGCGAGCAGTGAGAGGCCGGCGAGCAGGGTCATGAAGATGCTGTACGAGAGGGCGCTTGTCCCGAACGCCGAGAGAACGGGCACGCACAGGTACGGCAGCAGCTTCGCGTATATCGGATTGAGGTCGACCAACGGTGTGCGTCCGTCAAGCACGGCAGCGGCGTCGGTCAGCGAACACGGGAAGTTCAAAGAGACGGCGCCGAACGCGAGCCCGTCGGTGGTGACCGCCTTGAGCACCCATATGGCGATGAACCCCGTGGCGATCGCAAGCGCGATCCCGCGGATCGATCGGGTCTCGCGCTCAGGCCGAACGATGCGGGGTGATCGTGCGCCGCGACGAAGCAGCGTCACGACCCCGAGCGCCAGCGCGGCGGATACGAGCACCTTCCAAAGACCGAAAATCAGCGGAGTCGGTTCCTGCACCGGTTCTTCCGCCGCGGTGAACGTCGGGTGCTGGTCAAGCAGGGCGACGGCGACAAGCGCGAGCACGAGTGCATAGGCAGCAAGCACCAACGCCCGCGTCATGCGGGCCGGCAGCGCACGCGGGCGCCGTGCAGCCACCAGGATGGCGCCGGCAAGCAGCAGTGGGGCGAGCACGGCGACGACGTAGCGCCCGTGCTTCGTCGGTTCCGGATGTCCGACTGCCTGCCACCACGTGGGGGGCCACAGAGCGTCGGACGTGTGGGTGAAGAGCAGTTGGCCGACGGGAGGGCCGAGCACGATGATGGCGAGGACGGCGATGGCGGCGCATGGGATCAGCGCGATCCAGGCGATCTCGGCGGCGGTCAGCGTGGACGGTCGCGCCGCCAGCCGCGCATGCGCCGGTCCCCCATCCGGCAGTGGCATCTGACGACGATACACAATTTTCTGGTGTCTTTTGCTCGCTTCATGGCATCCGCCGCGTCGCCTAGCCTTCGCTGCCTTCTCGTAGCCCCGTCCCGCTCATTCGAAAGGAGTCGTGCGCGCGTGAGCGCAGGCGTCGCTGCCCGCAAGAGATCGTTGCCGCCCTGGCCGGCGCGCCGGCCGCTGCGCGCGTGGCAGCAACGCGCGCTCGAGACGCTGGAGCGGCATGACGGCGAGGCGTTCCTCGCCTCCGCGACGCCGGCCGCCGGCAAGACGACGTTCGGCTTGCGCGTCGCGTACGAGCTGCTGAACGCCGGCCGCGTGCAGCGCATCGCGATCCTCGCTCCAACCGCGCACATCGCGCGCCAGTGGGCGGCCGACGCGGCTCGCTACGGGATCGACCTCGAACCCAACCGCCCCAACGCCGAGGGGCCCGAGCCGGCTGATCGCCACGGTGTGGCTGTCACCTATCAGGCCGTTGCAGCGGGTCCGGCGCCGCACCGCAAGGCGTGCGCGCAGCGGCGCACGCTGCTGATCGCCGACGAGCCGCACCACATGGGCGAGGACGCCAGCTGGGGCGTCACGACGATGGACGCGTTCGCGCACGCGGAGCTGCGGCTGCTGCTGAGCGGCACGCCGTTTCGCTCCGACAACTCGCCGATTCCGTGGGTCGAGTACGACGCCGACGGCTTCTCCTCGGCCGACTACACGTACACGTACACGGACGCGCTCGTCGACGGCGTCTGCCGGCCGATCACGTTCGTCCCCTACGACGGCGACATGGAGTGGATGGGCGACGGCAAGCGGCGGCGCGCGGACTTCTCCGTCGTGCTGCCGCGCGCGGAGGATGCGCGCCGCCTGCGCACCGCGCTCGACAGCTCCGGCGACTGGGTTCGCCGCGTCCTGCGCGACGCCGACGCCCGCCTCGCGCAGATCCGCGCCGGCGATCACCAGGACGCGGGCGGGCTCGTCGTCGCGATCGACAAGCAGCACGCGGTCGAGCTGGCGGCGCGGCTGGAGGCGATCAGCGGCGAGCCGCCGATGATCGTCACCTCCGACGAGCCGGACGCCTCCCAGCGAATTGCGCGCTTTGCAGCCGGCACGCAGCGCTGGATCGTCTCGGTGCTGATGGTCTCCGAGGGCGTCGACATCCCGCGCCTGCGGGTCGGCGTCTACGCGACGACCGCGCGCACGGAGCTGTTCTTCCGCCAGGTCGTCGGGCGCTTCATCCGCCGCTCGCCGTCGCCGCGCAGACAGGTCAGCTTCCTGTTCCTGCCCTCGGACCTGACGCTCAAGACGCTTGCGAACCGCATCGAGGAGGAGCGCAACCACGCGATCGAGCTGAGACCCGCGGTCGAGGAGGGCCTGCTCGACGAGCCGCCCGAGCGGGTGCGCAGCGAGCCGGGGGACATGTTCGAGGCGCTCTCCTCCGACGCGCGGCCGGACGAGGAGATCGCAGTCGGCGAGAACCTGTCGCTGTTCGGCGATCCGGAGCCGAGACCGTCGGCGGCATTCATGGCGTTCACGGGCGGGGCGGTCGCGCAGGGCGCGCCGGCCGCCGAGCTGGCGACGGCCGCCGGCGATCCGGGCTCGTCCTACCAGCAGCGCGAGCGGCTGCGCGAGGAGCGTTCGAAGCTTGTCTCCCAACGCGCGCGTGCGACCCGCGAGACGCATCGCGAGATCAACGCACGCGTCAATCGGGCAGTCGGTGTGCGCTCCGTGGCGGACGCGACGCTCGAGCAGCTGGCGAAGGCCAACGAGCTGCTGCGGCGCGAGCTGGAGCGCGGTCGGTGAGTGCCGGTCTGCGGTCCGCTGCTGCGCTGGGCGCTGCTATCTTCGCCCTCGAGGCCTGAACCGTGTCGCTCGTCACCGAGACACCGATGGCAGTCACAAGTCCCCCTGCCGCAGCGGTGGAGGGACTCTGCCCTGCTGAGCTGGCCGCTTGGCGCGGCCTGCTGCGCGTTCATGCGAGTGTGCTCAAGGCGCTCGACGCGGAGATGGAGGCTGCGCACGGCCTCCCCCTGACCTCCTACGAGGTGCTGATCCAGCTCGCCGACGCGCCGGAGCGCAAGATGCGCATGTGCGACCTGGCCGACTCGGTCCTGCTGAGTCGCAGCGGCATGAGCCGGCTCGTCGACCGTCTGGAGCGCGACGGGCTGCTGATGCGGTGCGCGTGCACGCATGACGCGCGCGGCGCGTTCGCCTGCATCACGGAGGCCGGCCTCGGGCTGCTCGAGCAGGCGCGCCCGACGCATGTCGCCGGCATCCGGCGCCGCTTCCTCGCGCAGTTCAGCGAGGACGAGCTGAGGTTGCTTGGCGCCTATTGGGACCGCTTGGTTCCTCAGCCAGCGTCCGTCTAATTCCTCGCCGCATCGTTGCCGCGCCCGCTTTGCCGGGGGGTTTGCCCTGTGCCTCCGCGGTGGTAAAGTTGATGCAAGGCCACTTAGATTTTCGTATGGAGGTATCGCAGATGGCACTCGTACGCTGGGAGCCGGTGCGTGAGCTCAACACCATCCAGGGTGAGATCAACCGGCTCTTCAACTCCTTCTTCGACACGCCGGTGAGCGCCGGCGAGGGCGCCGGCCGCCGCTGGCTTCCCGCGATGGACCTCGTCGAGGCCGACGACCACTACGTCTTGCGCGCCGACCTGCCCGGCCTGACCGAGCAGGACGTGAAGATCGAGGTCGAGGACAACGTCCTCACGGTCTCCGGCGAGCGCAAGGCCGAGCACGAGCAGCGCGGCGAGGGCTACCACCGCCTCGAGCGCTCGTACGGCTCGTTCTCGCGCTCCCTCACGCTCCCGGAGGGCGTCGATCCGGAGGCCGTGCAGGCGACGTTCGACCGCGGCGTACTGGAGGTCCGCATCCCCAAGCCGGAGGAGCGCAAGCCGCGCCGCGTCTCGATCAGCGTCGGCGGCGTCAACGGCGCCGACAAGCCGGCGACGATCGAGGGCAGCGAATCCTCGACCGGCGAGACGTCGTAGGTCCGCGTCCGCGGCGCGGGCGCCGGTAGGGATTGGCGCATCTCCGCGGCGCCTGGCGGCGGTCGACACTTCGCGGATGCTGCGTCCTCGGGAGCGGCGATAGCGCTGCTATTGCCGCTCCCTGCGTCCTTGCTCCGCTTGGTCGCCCATCCGCCAGCCGCTCGCGCAGATTGCGCCAATCCCTACTAGGGTCCCGCGCCGTGGCCGACCTGCTCGACATCACCCACCGCGACCCCGGGTCGCGCGCACGGACCGGGGTCCTGCGCCTGGCGCACGGGGAGGTGCGCACGCCCGCGTTCGTGCCGCTCGCGACGAAGGGGGTCGTGAAGGGGATCGAGCCGCGCGAAGTTGCCGCGCTCGGGTACGACATGGTGCTCGGCAACACGTTCCACCTGTTCCTGACGCCTGGTCACGAGCTGGTCGCCGAGCAGGGCGGCCTGCACGAGTTCATGCGCTGGAGCGGGCCGATCATCACCGACTCCGGCGGCTTCCAGGTCTTTTCGATGGGACACGGCACCGTCGCGGACGAGATCAAGGGTCGCGCTCCCGCCGGCGCCGACCGCGCCGGCGCGATCCTGTCGATCGAGGAGGAGGGCGTGCGCTTCCGCTCCTACATCGACGGCGGCGAGCGCTTCATGGCGCCGGAGACCTCGATGGAGGTGCAGGCGGCGCTCGGCTCCGACATCGCGCTCGCGTTCGATGAGTGCACGCCGTTCCACGTCGAGCGCGACTACACCGAGCGCTCGACGGAGCGCACGCACCGCTGGCTGGAGCGCTGCCTCGATTGGCAGGACGCGCACGGGCGCGGCGATCAGGCCTTCTACGCGATCGCCCAGGGCGGCGTCTACGAGGACATGCGCCGCGGCTCGACCCGCGTGGTCGCGAGCTCTCGCGCCCCGGGCGTCGCCATCGGCGGCTCGCTCGGCGCCGAGAAGGCGCAGATGTACGAGGTGGTCGACTGGGCGACCGACGAGCTGGAGCGGGTCGCGCCTGAGAAGCCGCGCCACCTGCTCGGGATCGGCGAGATCGACGACCTGGTGCGCGGCGTCGAGCTGGGGATCGACACGTTCGACTGCGCGATGCCGACGCGGCTGGGCCGCCACGGGATGGCGATCGTGCCCGACCCCCAGAAGCGCTGGCGCGTCGACCTCACCAAGGGGCGTTGGAAGCACACGCGCGAGCCGATCATGGAGGACTGCCCGTGTCCGGCGTGCACGGGCGGCTACTCCCGCGCCTACCTGCACTATCTCTTCGGTGCGCGCGAGCTGACGGCGCTGCGGCTCGTCACGCTGCACAACCTGGCGTTCATCGCGCGGCTGATGGCCGACCTGCGCGCGGCGATCGCGGCGGGGACGCTGGCTGAGGTCGCCGCGGCTGTGCGGGGCGGCGCGGCGCCGGGCGGACTCGCGTAGCGCCGTTCGCGCTATCTCGTGTTGTCGCCGACGAGGTCCTGCAGCTGCTGGACGGCTTGCTGGGCGTCGTTGGCGGCGACTCTCTGCAGGTGCACGCCGCCGCCGGAGTTGCCGAGCGCGAGGACTGCGATCACGACGATCGCCGCGATCAGTGCGAGCATCGCAAGGATGGCCGTCAGCCGACGTCGTGCGACGTCGCGCGGCGGAGCAGCAGCGGCCGGGGCGGTGCGGCGGCCGGGTGCGACCGGTGCCGGCGCCGGGCGGCGCGCCGGCACGGTCTGCGGTCTGCGCGAGCCCAGTGCCCGCGTCTCCGCGGTCGGTGCGAGTACGCGTGTCGCCTCGGTCGCGCGCGCCGGCATGTGGGCCGGCGCGATCCCGCGAGCGCCGTCGCGGATTGCCTGCTCCATCGCGGTCGCCGACTCGTAGCGGCCCTCCGGCTCGAGCGCGAGTGCGACGGCGACCGCCTGCGCGAGCGCGGACGGTACCTCGGGGTTGAGCTCGTCGAGCGGCGTCGGCAGCTCGCGCTGCTGCTTGAGCGCGAGCTCCGACAGCGACGTCGCCTCGTACGGCAGCCGCCCGGACAGCAGCTGGTAGGCGACGACGCCGAGCGCATACAGGTCCGAGCGCGGCCCGGATGCCTCGCCGCGCGCCTGCTCCGGCGCCAGATACGCGGCGGTGCCGAGCACCGAGCCGACCTGCGTGATCGAGGACTGCTCGGTCGCCTTCGCGATCCCGAAGTCGGCCAACTTGACGACGCCCTCGGGCGTCACGAGCAGGTTGCCGGGCTTGACGTCGCGGTGGACAACGCCGTTGCGGTGCGCGTAGTCGAGCCCGCGGCACGCCTGGGCGACGATCTCGACCGCCTCCTCGACGTCGAGGTGACCGTGCTCGCGCAGCATCTCCGCGCACGATCTGCCGGGCACATGCTCCATCACGATGAAGTGCTGGTGGCTGGCCTCGTCGAAGCCGAAGTCGAACACCTGCACGATGTTCGGATGCACGAGCCGCGCGGCCGCGAGCGCCTCGCGGCGGAAGCGCGAGACGAACGCCGGGTCGTCGGCAAGGTGCTCGGCCAGCAGCTTCACCGCGACGTGGCGCTCGAGCCGGCGGTCGAGCGCGAGCTGCACGGTCGACATGCCGCCGATTCCGAGCCGGCGGCCGAGCTCGTAGCGGCCCGCGATCACGGTCTCGGTCATCTTCTCGCCGCTCTCTCCAGCTCTCTCAGCGCCTTCTTGAGCTGGCCTGGCGCCGCGCCGCCGGGGTTGCCGGGCGTGCCGTCGCCGGGGCCGGGGCCGCCCTGGTCGCCTTCGCCCGGCGTCCCGCCGCCGTTGTCGGGTGGCGGTGTCGTCGTCGTCGGCTCGGTCGGCGTCGTGACGGGCGGCGCCGTGGTGGTGGTCGGCTCTGTCGTGGTGGTCGTCGTGGACGTCGTGGTGGTGGTCGGCGCGGTGGTCGTCGTCGGGGTGGTGGTCGTCGTGGTCCCGGTGCAGGTGCCGGGGACGAGCGAGGAGAGTTTCGAGGCCCCGTCCTGCAGGTCCGCGATCAGGCGCCGGTCGACCTCGCCCGCCGGCAGCGCGTTCACCCGGTCGGCGAAGCTCTGCGCCGCAATCGACGCCTTGCCGGTATCTCCCGCGGCACAGGCAGACTGCGCAGCCGCGAGCGCGTCCTGCAGGCTGCCCGCCTGCCCGCTCGACAGCAGGCCGTTGCGGTCGCCGCAGGCGACGAGCAGCGCGGCGGCGAGCCCGAGCACGGCGAGGGGGAGGACCTTCAAGACGGACCGCATCGAGCGAGACAGGCTACTGACCGTGGCTGAGCCGCTCGGCCAGCGAGTCGGGCAGGCGCGCCGCGCGGATCGCCGCAGCGGCCCCGGCCACGTCGTACTCGGTGCGATGGAACGCGGCAGTCCACGCATGCGTGTCGAGCAGCAGCCAGGCGGCGCGTGGGTCGCCGTCGCGCGGCTGGCCGACGCTGCCCGGGTTCAGCAGCCAGCTGCCCTGGGCGAGGTCGAGCTCCGCGCCGCCTCTGCACGTGCCGCCGGAGGCGATTGCCCCATCTGCGCGGGAGAACTGCAACGCCATGTGCGAGTGGCCGATGCAGGCGACGCGGTGCTGCAGGCGATCGATGCACAGCTCCGCCTGCAGCGGCGAGAGCACGTACTCCCACACGGGGTCCCGCGGGGAGGCGTGATAGAGCCCGACGGCCTCGTCGAGTTGCTGCGGCTCCAATGTCGCCAGCCACTCCAGCTGCTCCGGCGCGATCACGTCGCGCGTCCACTCGATCGACAGCTCCGCGCCCTTGACGAACTGGTCGAGCGGCAGCTTCCCGCAGGCGGCGAGGTCGTGGTTGCCGCCGAGGCAGACAGCCGCGTGATCGCGGGCAAGTTGGACGCACGCGTCGGGCTCCGCCCCGTAGCCCACGAGATCCCCGAGGCACCACAGCTCCTCGGCGCCGGCCGCCTCGACCGCGTCGAGCACGGCCTCGAACGCCTGCCGGTTCGCGTGGACGTCCGAGACGACGGCGACGCGCATCGCTATGCGGGCACGATGTCCCGGTAGGCGAAGCCGTCGCGCTCGACCAGCTCGCCGGTCGCCACCGCGATCGGCGCGTCGAAGATCGGCCCGGCGTGGACGAACGTGTGGAACTCGCCGTTCTCGCCGCAGGGATCGACCGTCGACGGCAGGTCGTCGAGCAACGCCGCGTCGTAGGCGCGGCCGGCGAACGACGCATCGAGGCAACGCGGATCGACGGTGGCGACGATCGCCTCGAAGCCCTCCTCGATGAACTGGCGTGCCAGCTCGGCCGTGTCGCGTCCCCAGACCGGGAAGAGCGCTCTGCGGCCGGTCGGCTCCAGGCGCTCCTCGCGATAGGCGCGGATGTCCTCCAGGAAGAGGTCCCCGAATGCGACCTCCTCGACGGCGTCGAGCGGCGGTTGTGCGAGCGCCTCGGCCATCCGCTCCTCGTAGACCGCGTTGGGGCACGGCAGCGGGATGCGGACCTCGACGACCGGCAGCCCGAGCGCGGCCGCCTGAGCGTGCAGCAGCTGCCGTCGCACGCCGTGGATGCTGATCCGCTCGACGCCCTCCGTGACGGTCGTCAAAAGGACGCGCGGCTCCCGGCCGGCCGCGCGCAGCGCGTGCAGCGCGAGCGCCGAGTCCTTCCCGCCGCTCCAGGCGAGCGCGAGGCTCATCGCGGTCGCGCTACGAGGCGGCGGGCTCGTCCGGGCCGCCGAACTCGGGCAGGTTCTTGATGCCCTCGCTCGTCTGCCACTTCGAGTAGTTGTCCTCCATCGCGTCGATCAGCTCGCGCATGAAGCGGGGGGACAGGTTCACTCGCGAGACGACGACGCCTGGGATCTCCTCGTCCTCGACCTCGTGGTCGACGCGGGCGAACGTGATCGTGAACTCGTACTCCGAGTGGCTCACGTTCGCGAAGTTGGCGTACACCCCGGCCATGATCTCCGGGGAGAAGTGGATGTTGATGTGGCGCTCGCGGTCTTCGTCGTCCATGGGGCCTAGTATCGCAGCCGTGAAGATCGTCGTCCTGGCTGTCGGCCGCCTGCGCCCGCCCTTCGCCGACGACGTCCAGCACTACCAGAAGCTGCTTGCCCGCCACGCACGCGTCGAGCTGGTCGAGGTACGCGAGGACGAGCAGGTCGCTCGCCGCATTCCCGAGCGGGCGTTCGTGTCGCTGCTCGACGCTGACGGCGCCCAGTACTCCTCGGAGTCGTTCGCGACGTTCTTGGAGGAACGCCGCCAGGCCGGGCGCGACGTCTGTTTCATCGTCGGCGGCCCGTTCGGGCTCGACCTTCCGTCGGTGGACCACCGCCTCTCGCTCGGCGCGATGACGCTCCCGCACCAGCTCGCCCGCGTCGTCCTGCTCGAGCAGATCTACCGCGGCCACAAGATCCTCGCGAGAGAGCCCTACCACTACTGACGCAGGTACCCTCCGAGCGGTGACCCCCCTGCAGGACCTTCGTGCCGCCGTCGAGGCTGCGTCCGCGACGTTGCGCAACGGCGGTGCCGCGACCGCCCCGACCGTCGAGCGTCCGAGACGGGAGGGCTTCGGCGACTACTCGACGAATGCGGCGATGCTGCTCGCCGGCAGCGTCGGGCAGCCACCGCGCGATATCGCCGAGCGGCTGGGGGAGGACCTCCAACAGCGCCTGGGCACCGGACTGGCCAGATATGAGATCGCCGGCCCGGGCTTCCTCAACATCTTCCTCGCGGACTCGTGGTACGCCGATGCGCTCGCGCACGTCATCGAGCGGGGTGCCGCATACGGCGGCGGCGGAGCCGAGCGACCCGAGCGGATCCTGGTCGAGTTCGTCAGCGCCAATCCAACCGGCCCGCTCGTCGCCGCGAGCGGCCGTCACGCCGCCTACGGCGACGCGCTTGCGGCGATCCTCGCCTTCCACGGCCACGAGATCCAGCGCGAGTACTACCTCAACGACGCCGGCGCGCAGGTGCGCAAGCTCGGCGAGTCGGTGCAGGCGCGCGCGCTCGGCCAGCCGGTGCCGGAGGGCGGCTACGAGGGCGATTACGTCGCCGAGCTGGCGCAGGAGATCCCGGACTCCGCGACCGCCGACCCTGACCACCTCGCACAGGAGGCGGTCGCGAAGATGCTCGAGCGCATCCAGGCGACGCTGACGCGCTTCGGCGTGCAGCACGACCGGGTCTTCAGCGAGCGCTCGCTCTACGAGGGAGAGCCGAGCGCGGTCAGACGGGCGTTGGCGCGGCTTGAGGAGAGCGGCCACACCTACCGCTCCGAGGGCGCGCTGTGGCTGCGTACCACGACGTTCGGCGACGACAAGGACCGGGTGCTGGAGCGCGCGAACGGCGAGCCGACCTACTTCGCCTCCGATTGCGCCTACCTGCTCGACAAGCAGGCGCGCGGGTTCGCTCGGCAGGTGAACGTCTTCGGCGCCGACCACCACGGCTACGTGGCGCGGCTCAGAGGGGCCTTCGCAGCGCTCGGCGGCGACCCCGACGCGATCGAGATCCTGATCATGCAGTTCGTCCACCTGATCAACGCCGGCGATCGCTCGGCGATGTCGAAGCGGCGCGGGATCTTCAACACGCTCGACGAACTGATCGATGACATCGGCGTCGACGCGACGCGCTTCTTCATGCTCCAGCGCTCGCACGACTCGACGGTCGACCTCGACCTCGACCTCGCGCGCGAGCAGAGCAACGAGAACCCCGTCTACTACGTCCAGTACGCGCACGCGCGCATCCACTCGATGCTGGAGAAGGCGGGCGAGGAGCGGGTCGCGGCGGCGCTCTCGTCGCTCACCGACGGCGCGCCGGCCGCGCCGCTCGAGCCAGCCGAGCGCGCGCTGATCAAGAAGCTGCTGGCGTTCCCCGACGAGGTCGCCGAGGCGGCTGAGCGGCGCGCCCCCCACAAGGTCGCCGTCTACGCGCTGGAGCTGGCGCAGGACTTCACCGCCTTCTACCGCGACTGCCGCGTCGTCGGCGCCGAGCCGGAGGCGCTCGAATCGTTCCGGATCGCCCTGTCGGTCGCCGCCCAGCGCACGATCGCTGCGGCGCTGCGGCTGCTCGGCGTCAGCGCGCCGGACTCGATGTGAGTGGCGCCCCGTCGTCACCGGCGGCGTCGAGCAGGTCGCTGAGCGCGTAGCTGGCGAGCGCCGTGTCGGCCAGCGTCTCGCAGGCCTCTGGCGCGCCCTCGCGGTAGGCGGCCGGCAGGTTCACGTACGGGGCGCCGTGGTAGAAGCGCTCGTAGTGCTCGTGGCGGCTCGCGAACTCCGAGCCGATCGCGTCCCATACGAGCTTGTAGAGCTTGATGCGCTCCTCTGCCGTGTGGCCGGGCGAGCGCACGTAGCGCTCGATCAGCGGCCCGGCCTCGGGGTGCACGAGGTCGCGGTAGGAGGCCGGCATCTGTATGAGCGAGCCGCCGGCGAGCCACTTGATCTCTTCGATGAGCTGCACGTAGGCGTTCGGCGCCCACGCGCGCTGGGCGAACGCGACCGAGCGGTTCGGCTGCACGGCGCCCTCGCCATCCGGCACCGGCTCGCAGCCGTCCTCCATCGCGAGCACGGCGGCCTTCGCGAGGTTGACGGTCGTGAGCACTCTCCCGAGCTGCATCTGCACGAGCGGCACGTTCATCACGTTGTTTGCCTTCGCGACTTTGATCGCGAGGCCGGCGAGGAACTCGAGCTTGGTCCAGTAGCGCGCCGCCGCCTGGTGGATCCAGTACGAGAAGGCGGGCGTCTCCCACCACTGCCTGAAGGCGAGCTCGACGCTTCTGTAGACGAACACGCGCTCCCACGGGACGAACACGTTCTCGTAGATCATCAGCGCGTCGTTCTCGTCAAAGCGCGAGGAGAGCGGGTTGTCCCAGGGGCTGCGGGCGGCCTGCTCGTAGGAGGCGCGCGAGATCACCTTCACCCCGGGCGTGTTGAAGGGGATCGAGAAGGTGAGCGCGTAGTCGTCGTCCTGTGGGCCGAGCGGTTCGATCGTGCCGACGAAGATCTCGTCGCCGAACAGCGCTGCGGTGCCGACCATCTTCGCGCCGCGCACGACGATGCCGTCGTCACGCTCTCTGACCACACCGACGTAGAGGAATGGCTCGGCCTGCTCGGCGGCCGGCTTGGAGCGGTCGATCTGCGGGTTGACGATCGTGTGTGACTGGTAGAGGTCGTCGTCGCGCATGTGCGCGTAGTAGGCGAGCAGGTGCTCGGCGCGCTCCTGCCCCCCGCGCGCGAACACGCCCGGCGCGGCGGCGAAGCCGGCCCAGCAGGAGGCCATGTAGTCGGGGCTGCGGCCGAGATAGCCGAAGGTCGCTCTTGCCCACGTGCGCGTCGCCTCGCGGCGGGCGACGAGGTCGGCCTTGCAGCGCGGAATCGTGTAGCAGCGGTGGACCGGCTCCCCGGTCGCGGGCGAGGGCGTCGTCAGCACGTCCGCGTAGGCGGGGTCATGCGTCATGTCGTAGAGGTGCGCGATCGAGCGCACCGTGTTGCGAAAGGCAGGATGGGTCGTGACGTCAGCGACGCGCTCGCCGTCAATCCACACCTCGCGCCCGTCGCGCAAGGCCTCGACGTACTCCGCTCCGGTCCGTGTCATCGGCGCTTCCCCCGTGTCGCCGTCGGTCTGTCGGCGACCAACAGTAATCCGGTGAGACGCGTCGCGTCAATCGCGCTGTGCGAGCTCCTCGTCGAGGCGTCGCAGGTCCTCGGTGCTGGGGGCGGGAGCCTGCGGGGCTGGAGCGGCGGCGCGCGCACGGGCGCGGCGGCGCCAGCGCGGCAGCGAGAGCACAAGTACCAGCAGCCCGAACGCAACGGCCAGGATCGGCACGAGGTAGACCGCCAGGTTGAAGCCGTCGCCTCTCGGCAAGGCGAGCACGCGCTCGCCGTACTGCGCAACGAGGGCATCCTTGATCTGCTGCTCGCTCTTGCCCGCCGAGATGAGGCGTCGGATCTGACGGCGCTCGGCCTCCGCCTGCGGGCCGTTGGCGACCGCCAGCGGCGTTCTGCACACGACGCACATCACCTGCTGCTCCATCGCCGGCAGGGTTGTCCGCGGCTCTGGCGTCGCGAGCGCGGCTGGAGCACCTACGGCGACGGTGAGCAGCGCCACTCCGAGCAGCAGCTGGCGCCGGCCGATCATCCGCGTGCGCCCTTCGCGGCGATCAGTGGATCGATTGCCGACGCGATCCACTTCGATGTCAACTCACTGCGGTTCAGCGCAACGATGCGCCCGCGGGGGTCGACGACGAACGTCTCAGGCACGCCCTTCACGTCGTAGGCGTCGCCGAAGCCCCGGTCGACATCGCGCACGATCGGGTAGCGCGCACCGTGCTCGCGCACGAAGTCGCGCGTATCGTCGCTCGCGTCGTTCCACGCGACGCCGACGATCGTCCCGCGCCCCGCGAGTCTGCGCTGCAAGCGGTTCAGCAGCGGGGCCTCCACGGCGCATGGTCCGCACCACGAGGCAAAGAAGTTCACCACGATCCATTGGCCGCGGTAGTCGGCGAGCTGTCGGGTTCCACCGCCGTCGAGCAACGGCAGGGCAGCGTCGTGCGCGAGCGGGCGCTCGCCGCGCGCAACAGCCTGGTCGAGTGAGCTGCTGTCGCCCGCTTGCAGCACGCCGAACACCAGCAGACCGACAAGCCCGAGCGCGAGCAGGGAGACGGCGATGGTCGAGAGCGTTCGGCGCATGCGGCGATGCTCAAGGGTAGAGCGGCCGGTCGTTCGGCTCGTCGACGGGCGCGTGCACCAGCTCGCGCTCGCCCAGCGGTCGGCTGAGCGGGACGACCGCTTGGTGCTCATCGGCTGCCCGGAACCGGGCGCCGGCCGTAGCCCGCCGCTGCATCAGGACGGTCACGAACAGCTGCGTCGGGGTCTCCTGCGCATCGATGCGGTCGAGCTCCATGTGCACGTCGCTTCGGTAGCTGATCGTCAGATACGGCTCGTCAGCCGGTGCGGCGATCAGCTCCCACGGGACGCTGACGAAGCGCATGCCGGCGGCAGCCGGAGCGAGCGCGGTTGCGGACGGGTCGAGCGGCGCGGCGGCCGGGGTGACGCTGAGGACGCGAGGCGGCGCTTGGCGACGGCGCCGCCGGATCAACAACGCGCTGGCCAACAGCAGGATCGACACGAACAGGGCGGGACGGCGCACCAGCCGAAGCCTACGACGCGCGGTAGACTGCGGGGCGCACGCGGAAGTAGCTCAGTTGGTAGAGCGTCGGCTTCCCAAGCCGAAGGTCGCGGGTTCGAGGCCCGTCTTCCGCTTCGCAGGGGGATGGCGCTCGCGTCTCCACGGAGTTGGCTTGCGGCCACTCGCCCACGAGTTTTCGCGGGCGCCGCGCGTGGGTAGGCGTGTCGTGTCGGTGTGTGTTGTCCGCAAGGGTGGAGGTGCGGATGCGAGTGGCGGCGCCGGGTTCGTGACGTCGCGGACCTGGGCTGTGATCTCACAGCGGATATTTCTTAGCTGACACCGCCTTGTTCCGACGCTCACGAAGGCGGTGTCGTGTCCCCGGCCGCGTTGTCGGTCGCCGGGACGAGCCGGGCGGGCGGGACGAGCGCTCTCGCCTGAAGGCTGTGCGGCGTGCGCCTCCCGAAGCACTGCCGGGCAGTGGAAGCGTGCACGGAGGCAAGGTAGGGATGCCGGAAGGGACCTCGCGCACGACGCGCGCGCTTCATCGGGCGCATCGGTGTGCCCTGGCGCCTCGCCGGGCGCGCAGCACGCCGGCGCTCGCCCGCCCGCTCGAAGATGCGACGGCGGAAGGGTGCGGTGATGACAAGGGCGGTGATGAAGAGAACGGAGCGCCAGGGGCGCTCTGAGCTGCCGCGCGCGGGCAGCGTGCAGGCAGGTTGGCGCTCGCACACGTTCAAGGACGGGGTGCGCTGCCTGACGCTCGTCGAACCGCTCGACGCGGCGCTCGCGGGACGATTGTGGACGCGGATCGCGCAGCTGATCGCGCGCGGCGGGCGGCGGCTGATCGTCGATGCGAGCGCGATCGATCCGGCAGGCGATGGGCCGGCGCTGCTGGCGGCCGTATTCGCGGGGCATCGCGCGAGCTGCCATGCGGTGGTGATCGCTCCGGCCGGCTCGTCCCTGACGGATCGCCTGCCGGCGTCGGTCGGGGTCGCGCGTTCGCTGACCGACGCGCACCGTCAGTTGGCCTCCGGAGTCGTGCGCCAACAGGTGGGTCGACACGTGCCGGCGCCGGCGGGACGCCTGCCGGCCGCGGAGCGTCGTGCGCTCGCGATCCGCCAATCGCTGCGCTGGGCGCAACGCGCCGCATCGGAGGGCGACTACGAACGCGCGCTCGGCTGGCTGCGCACGATCGAACACACCGAGGGCCGGCTTCCACCGGAATGGCAGGAGGTCTGCGAGGTGTGGGCCGCCGCGTCTGCTCAGCGTGCTTCAAAGCGATCGAGCCTCTAAACCCCTTAAGGCGGAGTAGGCCTGGAAATCCAGGGTTTCTGAGCAAGAAAACAGGGGTGTACACGATCTCCGTCCAACCTAGTAAGGTGCGCGACACAGACCTGGGGAACGTGGAAGAAGGAGTGCATCGATGGACACGCAGTCGCTGCGCCGTTGTGGGGCATATGTGACGATCGCGGCCTTGGTCGCCGCGACGATCGCCATGTCGGTGGGCGGTGTGAGCTCAGCGGCTCCGTCCGGCCATGCCGCCAAGCGCAAGAGCTTGACCCTGAAGGACTCTGCGTCGCTCCACATGACGAGAAAGAACGGCAACGTGATCTACGAGAAGGGCACGGCGACGGGGACGCTGCCGGGAACGGTCACCGCGCGCTTCGTCACCGGCGTCACGAAGGTCACCGGAACCGTGACGCTCAAGCCCTACAGCGGTGGCTCCCTGACGGTGAGCTGCGTCGGCTATCCCCAGTCCGCCGCGACGATCACGAGATTCACGGGCAGCCTCGCCGTGCGAAAGGGCACCGGCAGATACCAGAACGCGCTGGGGAGCGGGACGTTCAGCGGGACCGCGAACCGCAGAACGTGGGCCGTGACCGTGCACGTCAACGCGAGAATCACCTACTAGAGGTCGCGCCGGAATGCGCTTCCGCTCGCGCCGCCCGGCGGTGCGCGGTGTGCTGTGCGCGCTGTCCGCGGTGGCGGCGCTTGCGGCGATGGCCGGCTCCTCCTCCGCGGTGGGGCCGGTCCGCGTCACGACGAGATTCGATGCGGACGCCGCCTTGGGGTCCGCGACCGCCGTCGACGTCGGCCTGCAACTGGATCCGAGCGCGGCCACGCAGCCGCTCAACGAGGTGCGCTTCGCGTACCCGCGCGGTCTCGGCGTGGTGTCGAGCGGGCTTGGACTGGCGGCCTGCACGCGACCGGCAAGCGACTTCGTCAAGGTGCTGATCACGGGCCCCCGGCTTGGTGGCTGTTCGCCGAACGCCGTGATGGGGATCGGAACGGCGCGCGCGCTCGTCAAGCTCACCACCGGCGGTCAGGTGATTCCCGAGTACGCCTCGGTGACGCTGCTCTCGGGTCCGCTCGCGCGCGGCAGTCTTGGGCTCGTGGCCTACGTCGACGGGCGGCATCCGTTCGGCGCCAAGCTTGCGTTCGCAGGCGAGGTGCGCGATCTGCCTCCTCCTTACGGCGGGGAGCTGACGGTCCGCCTGCCGCCGATTCCGGGCATCGCGGACTTGGCCACGATCTATGTCGTGGACATGCATCTGACGATCGGCTCCCACGCGATCCGCTATTACGAGCATCGCGGCGGCCGCAAGGTCGCGTATCACCCAGAGGGTGTCCTGCTGCCGACGGCATGTCCGCCGCATGGCTTTCGCTTCCGCGCCCGCGTCGGCTTCGTCGACGGCACCACCAGGACGGCGACGACGAGCGTGCCGTGCCCCTCGTCAGTTGCCACGCTTTCTTCCGGTCGGTAGTCTTCCTAAAAGACAGTGCGTCAGTCGGGGGACGAGCGCGCTGCGCGCAGCTGTGCGCGAATTAACGAGAAGCACCAGTACCTTAATGGGTTAAAGGACCGGCCTTAAAAGCCGTTGATGCGGGTTCGAGCCCCGCCTGGTGCATGCATGCAATTCAACGGCTTCAGCGATCCGTCGACCAATCTGCTCGACGAACTGGAGGAGCGCATCCAAGCCCTCGGGGCGCAGCACGCAGTGGTCGCGATCGTGCCGTTCCGCCCTGCCGCCGTAGACGTCCGGCTCGAGCGGCGCGACCCCGACTGGGTCGATTCGCCCGCCGGCCGCCGGGCGCTCACCGCGCTGCCGGCGAGCGACGAGCCGTTCGGCGTGCGCCTCGCAGACGCGCGGCTGGCGCAGCTCGGCGACGTGCTGGAGCGCGGCGAGCCCGATCCGCTCTCAACGCGCGCCGTCGCGCCCGACGCTCGATGGGTCGTGAACTTCGGCGATCCGAACACGACGAAGGCGCTGCACGTCGGCCACCTGCGCAACATCGCGATCGGCAACGCCGTGGCGAGCGCCGCTGCCGCGCTCGGCTCCGATGTGGTCCGGCAGAGTCGCGTCGGGGACTTCGGCCGCAGCATGGGCGAGGCGATGGCCGGCTACGTCGCGTACGGCGGCGGACGCGTGCCGGGACGCGACGGCGTCAAAGGGGACAGCCTGATCGGCGAGTGCTACCTGCGCTACGTGCGCAGCCTCCCGGCGCGCGCTGCCGCGACGGTGGGGGACGAGCGGGAGCCGGGGCTGGGCGACGCCGCGCTCTCGCGCGAGCGGGTGGTGCATCGCGACATGGCGGAGGAGCTGCTCGCGCGCTGGGGCGCCGGCGATCCGAGTGCCCGGCGCCTGTTCGATCAGGTGCGCGACTGGGTCGTCGACGGACACGCGGCGACCTATGCGCGGCTCGGCGTACGCGTCGACCGGACGCTGTTCGAGTCGGAGTTCCTCGCGCACGCCGAGGCGCTGGTGCAGGAGGGGCTCGAACGCGGTGCGATCGAGCGCGGTGCCGACGCGGCGACGCTGTATCCGACGGGCGAGGAGGCGTACCCGCAGCTGCTGCTGCATCGGCGCGACGGCTTCCCGACACAGCACCTGCGCTACGTCGCCACCTACGACGCGACGCGGCCATTGCTCGACGGCGCGCGCTCGGTCGCCGTCTTCGGCAGCGAGTGGCGCGGCCTCATACGTTCCTGCGAGGCACTGTTGCGGCTGCTGCGGCCGGGCGAGCAGGTTCACCCGACGGACAACCTCATGCACGAGATGGTGCTGGGCGACGGCGGCGCGGCCGTCAAGTCGAGCCGCGGCGGCGCGCTGCTGGTCGACGACCTGATCGAGCGCGTGGCGGGAGCGGATCCCGTGGTCGGACTCGCGCGCCGGCACGAGCGTCTCGATGCCGAGCAGCTGAGCCGGATCGTGCTGCTGGGCTTCTTCCTCGGGCGCCCGCTGCAGGAGCGGATGACGCTGACGCTCGACGAGCTGCTGGACGCCCGCCGCAACGTCGGCTGGTCGCTGGCGCAGGCGTGGGCACGCGCCTGCGACCCACGTCACGACGGCGCACCGGACCCGGAGCCGCAGGACGCCGGCTACCGCTTCGTGCTCGTGCAGTCGCAGCGACACCGTCGTCTGCTCGCGCGCTGCGTCGAGGAGCTGGAGCTGCTGCCGTTCGTGCGCTTCCACTACCACCTCACGCGCTGGTTCGCCGGCGTGCAGGCGACGCCGCGCATTGCGCGCGCGATGCGCAGCGTGCTCGGCGAGGGGCTGACAGCGCTCGGGCTGGCGGAGCCGGCGGTGGTGCCCGTCGAGCTGGGGGCGGCGGCCTGATGCCCGTCGTGAGCGAGCTCGCATGGGTCGACGGTGCGCTCGTGCCGCGCGAGCAGGGCGCGCCGTCACTCGCCTCCAGCACGTTTCACATGGGGACGGGCGTGTTCGACGGCCTGATGGCCTACTGGAACGGCGACCACTATCACCTGCACCGCGTCGAGGAGCACCTTGTGCGCTTCAAGACCGGCGCTGCGCGGATGGATCTGCCGTTTCCGTGGGAGATCGGCGAGCTGGAGGAGGGCATCCGCGCACTGCTCGACAGCTGTCCACGGCGCACGCACTACATCCGCCCGATCGCCTTCCGCGGAGCGCCCGAGATCATGCTCGTGGCGAGCAGAGACCTGCCCGTGAGCGCGTGCATCTTCGCGGTCGAGGTGGCGCGCGACGTGCCCGACCCGATGCGCGGGACGATCGTGCCGGTAGAGCGCGTCTCCAGCCGCGCGATCCCGGTGGCGTGGAAGGTCTGCGGCACGTACGCGAACAGCTTCCTCGCGCAGCGGATGGCGTTCGAGCGCGGCGCCGACGTGGGCGTCCTGCTCGACGGCGCGGGACGGCTGGCCGAGGCAAGCACGTCGAACCTCTTCCTGATCTGCGACGGCGTGCTCGTGACGCCGTCGCTCGACGCCGACGTGTTCCCGGGCATCACGCGCCGCAGCGTGCTCGAGATGGCGGAGCAGATCGGCGTCGAGGCGGTCGAGCGCGACGTCGACCCTGCCGAGCTGCGGTCCTGCGAGGGAGCGTTCCTCGCCTCCACGATGCTGGAGCTGCGGCCGTTCAGCGCGATCGACGACGTGCGTCTGGCGACCGCCGAGCACCCGCTGTACCGCCGCATCCGCGCTGAGTTCGACGCCGCGACGCACGCATGAGCACGCGCCCTCAGCTAGCGGGCCGCAGCTGCGCGAGCAGTCCCGCCGCCTGTGCGGCAAGCTTCTCGCGATGGCTCCCGAGTGGGGCCGCGGCCGCTGCGATCAGCGCCTCGAGCGCCTCCGGATCAACGTCGCGTGCGGCCGCGTCGAGTTGCTGCAGCGCGTCGCTCAGCGCGCCGCGCGCCGTGGCCGCGAACGGGTTCGCGCGCTGGATGTCCGCATACGTCTCGGGCGCGCCGTCGGCGATCCGCGCAAGCAGCGCGAGCAGCGCGAGGAACGGCGGCGGCGCGGCCGGCAGGAGCACCTCCAGGTCTGCGTCGAGCTGCGCGAGCGCGAGGCCGAACGCGAGCACGCCGGCGTGCGTGGCGACCTGGAGCGCGGCTGTCGCCCGGTCGTGCGCCTGCGCGTCAGGCACGGTCACGACGTGGGTGCGCTCGCGCAGCAGCGCCAGCAGCGCACGTGAGCGCGGACCGGAGGTCGGCTCGACCGCGAGCACGGCGCGACCGGCGAAGCCGAGCGATGGCGCGAACATCGGGTTGAGCGAGCACAGCTCGACCGGCGCGCCCGCTGCCAGCGCGGCCTGCACGAACGGCGTCTTGACCGACAACGTGTCGGCCAGCAGCGCGCCGGCTGGGAGCGCGGCGAGCAGGTGCGGAAGCGCGTCGAGCGCGGCCTGCTCCGGCAGCGCGAGCAGCGCGCCGTCGGCGGTCGCGAGCGCCGCATCCAGCGCGGGCGATGGGGTGCACGCGTCGAGCACGAGTTGCACGTGCGGCGCCGCCGTGCGGTCGACGACCGTCACGGCGCTGCCGGCGTCGGCCAGCGCGGCGATGAACAGGCGTCCGACGGCGCCGCCGCCGATCACCACGACGTTTGCGAGCTCGAAGCGCGGTCCCATGCCGCGCCGATGCTCTCAGATCCGATGCAAGCCACGAGGAGGGGGACCTCGACCATGAGCACCAGCACAGAGCAGACCGACGCGCTGGCAGCGCTGCGCGAGCGGATCGATCGCGTCGACGAGCAGCTGATGAACGCACTGGCGGAGCGCACGGCGATCTGCCGCGAGGTCGCCGAGCTGAAGGCGGCCCAGGACATTCCGATGATGCAGCCGGACCGCGTCGCCGCGGTCGAGGCGCGCTGGGCGGAGCTGGCGGCGGCGCGCGGGCTCGACGCGGACTTCGCGCGTTCGCTCGCGCGCGCCGTCGTGGCCGAGAGCTGCCGCGTGGAGGGCGTGATGCTGAGCGACGGCGAGAACGGCGTCGGTGCGAGCGTGTTCGCCAGATCCGCGATGAGGATCGACCACGTCGCGATCGCGGTGCGCGACCTCGATCAGGCGATCGCCTACTACGGCGGCGTGCTCGGCTTCGAGCTCAAGGAGCGCCGCCAGATCAGCGGGCGCATCAGCGGCATGGATTCCGCGGTGATGGAGGCGGGCGGCGTGAAGTTCGTGCTGGTGCAGGGCGACTCCCCGGAGTCGAACGTCTCGCGCTACATCGAGGCGTACGGGCCGGGCGTGCAGCACGTCGCGATCGAGATCCCCGACGCGGAGGAGGCGCTCGCCGACATGCAGTCGCGCGGCGTCGACCTGCTCACGGGGATCATCAACGGGCCGGGCCTCGACCAGATCTTCACGAAGCGCGAGCCGAACTCCGGGATGCAGTTGGAGATCATCGCGCGCGCCGAGAACGAGGGCTTCGACCCGAGGAACGTGCAGCAGCTGTTCGAGGCGATGGAGCGCGAGAACGTCTACTGATGGCGGCCGTCGGCATCCATGGAGCCGCCGGCGCCGTCGGCGCGGCGACGGCGTTCGCGCTGGCGCAGGGCGGAGCGCGCGAGCTTGTGCTCGCCGACGTCGCGGCGCCGCGGCTCGCCTGCCTGCAGATGGACCTGGAGATGCTGCGAGCGGCGTTGCCCGGGCTGCGCGTCGCGCGCGGCGGCGTCGAGCAGCTGGCGGCGTGCGACGTGGTCGTCGCGTGCGCGGGCGCGCCGCACCGTGACGGGGAGCCGCGCAGTGCGTTCTTCGAAGCGAACGCCGCGATCCTCGCGCCGCTTGCCGACGCGCTCGCGGCGCCGGCGGCGTCGTGCCGCACGCTCGTGCTCGTCAGCAACCCGGTCGACGCGCTTGCGACGTGGTTGCAGAGCCTGCTTGGCGAACGCACGCGGGTCGTCGGGCACACGCTCAACGACACGTTGCGGCTGCGCGTCGCGATCGCGCGCGTGCGCGGCTGCGACCCGACCGAGGTGGAGGCGTGGAGCGTCGGCGAGCACGGTCCGCACGCGGTGCCGCTGCTGAGCCGCGCGCTCGTGCACGGCGTACCGGCGCAGCTGTCTCCCGCCGAGCGTGCGCACGTGCTCGAGGAGGTCACCGGCTGGTATGCGCGCTGGCAGGCGCATGGGACCGGCACCACGAGCGCGTGGACCTCCGGTTGGGGCGCGGCAGTGCTCGTGCGTGCGCTGCAGCGCGGCGAACAACGGCCGTGGCCGGTGTCGACGCTCTTGCGCGGCTCCTATGACGTGCAGGGCGTCTGCCTGACCGTTCCCGCGCTGCTCTCGGCCGACGGGTCGCCGCGCCCGCTGCAGTGGCGAGTCGACGCCGACGAGCGCGCGGGAATCGCGGCCGCCGCCAGGGCGGTGGAGGAGCTTGCATGCGTTGCGTGCTGATCGACAACTACGACTCGTTCACGTTCAACCTGCTGCAGATGCTCGGCGAGCTCAACGGCGAGCCGCCGCTCGTGCTGCGCAACGACGATCCCGTGTCGTGGTCGGCGCTGCGCGCGCAGGGCTACGGCGCGGTCGTCGTCTCGCCCGGGCCGGGGCGGCCCGAAGTCCCGCGCGACTTCGGCATCTCCGCCTCCGCGATTTGCGACAGCGGCATGGCGGTGCTCGGCGTCTGCCTCGGCCACCAGGGGCTCTGCCAGCTGCACGGCGCCGAGGTGGTGCTTGCGCCGGAGCCGATGCACGGCCGCACGAGCGCGGTGCACCACGCGCAGATCGACCTGTTCGAGGGAATCCCGTCGCCGTTCGAGGTCGTGCGCTACCACTCGCTGATGGTCGGCGACCTGCCGCCGCAGCTGCAGGCGCTCGCATGGTCCGACGACGGCGTGCTGATGGCGGTGCGGCACGTCCAGAAGCCGCTGTGGGGCGTTCAGTTCCACCCCGAGTCGATCTGCTCCGAGCACGGCGCACGGCTGCTGCGCAACTTCCGCGACCTCGCCCTCGCCGCCGCCGCGCACGCGCCCGGGCGCCTGCGCGACGACGAGCCCCGGCTGGTGCGCCGCCAGCCGATCGTGCGCTTCCGCCGGCTCGCGCTCTCGCTCGACGCCGAGGCGGTCTTCGGCGAGCTGTACGCCGGCCGCGACGTCGCGTTCTGGCTCGACAGCAGCGCGCCCGGCAGCGAGGGGATGGGACGCTTCTCGTTCATGGGCGACGACAGCGGCCCGCTCGCGGAGCTGCTGACGTACGACGTCGCGACCGAGCGCGTGCAGATACGCACCGCGCGCGGCGTCGAGCAGGCGGACGGACCGCTGTTCGCCTACCTCGACGACCAGATCCACGCGCGTCGCACGACGACGTCGGCGCTGCCGTTCGCGTTCAACGGCGGCTACGTCGGCTATCTCGGCTACGAGCTGAAGGCGGAGTGCGGCGGGGAGCCGGCGCACACGGCGGACGCCCCAGACGCGGCGTTCGTGTTCGCGGATCGCTTCGTCGCGTTCGACCACGAGGCTGGCGAGGTGTGGCTCGTCGCGCTCGAGGCGCACGGCGCGCCGGCCGCGGCGTGGCTGGACGAGATGACGCTGCGGCTCACGGCGCTCGCGCAGGCCGCGGCTGCGAGCCGCAACGGCGCCGCCGCGAACGGCGGGCCGGCGGGATCGTCTCCGATCCACGCCGACGGCGGCGGCCGCGCGGTGCACGTCGAAGGCGCTTGGCCCGGCGGCTGCGTGCCGCGCCACGACGACGATGCCTACCTGGAGCTGATCGCCCGGTGCCAGGAGGCGATCCGCGCAGGCGAGACGTACGAGGTCTGTCTCACGAACCACATAGCGCTCGGCGGTGAGGTCGACCCGTGGCCGGCGTACCAGCGCCTGCGCAGGGTGAACCCGGCGCCGTTCGCCGCCTACTTGCGCTTTCCGGACGTGAGCGTGCTGAGTGCCTCACCGGAGCGCTTCCTGCGCGTGCGGGGCGACGGCGAGGTCGAGGCGAAGCCGATCAAGGGCACCGCTCCGCGCGGTGCGAGCGTGGAGGAGGACCTGGCGATCCGCGAGCGGCTGCGCTCCAGCGAGAAGGACCGCGCCGAGAACCTGATGATCGTCGACCTGCTGCGCAACGACCTCGGCGCCGTCTGCGAGGTCGGCAGCGTGCACGTGCCGGTGCTGTTCGGCGTCGAGTCGTTCGCGACCGTCCACCAGCTCGTCTCGACGATCCGCGGACAGGTCCGGCGCGGCGCCTCCGCGCTCGACGTCGTGCGCGCCGCGTTCCCCGGCGGCTCGATGACAGGCGCGCCGAAGAAGCGCACGATGGAGATCGTCGACGAGCTGGAGGTCGGCCCGCGCGGCATCTACTCTGGCGCGCTCGGCTGGTTCGCGCTCGGCGGCGCCGCCGACCTGTCGATCGTGATCCGCACGATCGTCGTGACCGAGCATGGCGCCAGCTTCGGCGCCGGCGGGGCGATCGTCGCGCTGTCGGACCCGGCGGAGGAGCTGCGCGAGGTCCGCCTGAAGGCGCGCGCGCTCGTGGAGGCGCTCTCGCTCGCCGTCTCCGCGTAGGCTCAGGCGCGTGTTGCGCGTCGCCCTGCTCGTCCTCGCGCTGATCCTGGCCTCTGCCGCGGGCGCGTCCGCGGCGAGCGTGACGATCGCGCCGTCGGGCGGCGGCACGGAGAAATCGCTGACGCTCGAAGACCTCGCCGGCAGCTTCGATGTCCACGGCGCGAGCTACACCGTGCGCGCGGCCGACGGGACGGAGAGCACAGTCGCCGTCGCCGACGGCATCTCGCTGCACGCGCTGCTGGCCGCCGCAGGGTTGGACAGCGATGCCTTCGACTACATCGCGCTCGCGAAGGCGGACGGGTCGACTGCGATCGTCATGCGTGACGACCTCGGCGGCACCGATGAAGGGCCGCCCGTCGTCTGGAGCGACGATCAGGGGGTGCACTTCCTGCGGCCGGCCGGGCGGGACGGCGACGCGAACGGCGTCGACGTCGTGACGCTCACCGACGGCGCGCCGCTGGCACTCGCCCTGAAGACCGGGAACCCGCTCGTACCGCGCATGGTCGTCTCGGCGCTGCGCGTCAAGGTCGGGGAGCGCGTCGACTTCAGCGCCTCGCTCGTCGGTGGCACTCCGCTGGGGCCCGGGCTCGACTACAGCTGGTACTTCGGGGACGGCTCCGGCTACGTCTTGGGCGCAAACCGCTCGCACCGCTTCCGCCGGCCGGGCAATTACCTCGTCCTGCTCAACGTCGCGCGCGCGGCCGGCGACACGATCGGCGCGCCCGACACCCAAACCGTGCACGTCGTACGCCCGCGCGAGCGCCACGCCGACGAGGCGCATCCGGCGGGTGAGGCCGGCGGCGGCGCGTCCGGTGGCGGCGCCGGCGATGGCTCCCCGACTGGCGGAGGAGGCGGGGCGGCCGCCGGCGCCGTCACGGCCGCGCTGCCGGTCGCCGCACCCACGTCCGCCGCCGCGCCGTCGCAGCCCGCACCGCGGCACACCACGACCCAGCACCGCAGACCGCCGGCCAAGCTCGTCAGCGGTACCCTGCTGGCGTCGGCGAGCGCCGCGGCGGCGCTGCTCGACGCGCCGGCCACGGGCCGAGCCGCCTCGGCGGCGGTCCAAGGGGCGAGTGCGGACGGACCGCTGCACGTGCCGGTCGGCGTGTGGGTCGCGATCGGCCTCGTCGTCCTGCTGGCGCTCGGGTGGGCGCTGGAGTCGCGCCACACGCTTCCCTTCTGGCAGCCATGACGATCGAGCAGATCCTCTTCGACATCTCCGACGCGCTGCGCTACCCGGTGCTGCTGCTGGCACTGCTCGCGCTCATCGTCGTCCTGGCGGAGGTCGGCACGCTGCTGGCCGAGCTGCGCCGCCGCCGCGGCCGCAGCGTCGCGCGGCTGGAGCGCGCGGCCGACGTCGCGCGCGACGCGCTCGCGGCCGGCGACGGCGCCGGCGCGCTGCGCGCCGTGCGCAGCGTCGGCTGCAACCCGGCGATGGACGACGCGCTCAGCGCGATCGTCGAGCAGCGCGACAAGCCAGACGCCGCCAACCGCATCGCCAAGCGCCTGGCCGAGTACGACTACCGCTCCGTGCGCCGCCTGGAGCGAACCCGGATCCTCGTGCGGATGGGCCCGGCGCTCGGCCTGATGGGGACGCTGATCCCGCTCTCGCCGGCGCTCGCCGGTCTCGCCGACGGCGACGTCCAGCGGCTCAGCGACGACCTGCGCGTCGCGTTCAGCGTGACGGTCACGGGCCTGTTGATCGGCGCCGTCGCCTACGCCGTCTCGCTCGTACGCAACCGCCTCTACGACCAGGACTACTCGGACGTCGAGTACATGAGCGTGGCGCTGGCCGCCGGCGAGGGCGCGTCCGCGCCGGCCCCGACCGCGCACCTCCACGCGCCGCAGGAGCCGGCGCTCCCATGACACGCCCCACGGTCAGCGCCCGCGCCCGCTCACGCGAGGACCGCGCCGGCGACCCGCTCGACGGGCTCGTGAACCTGTTCGACCTCGGCATCGTGCTGTCGGTCGCATTCCTGCTCGCCGCGCTCTCCTCGCTCAAGCTCGGCCCCGAAGTGCTCGGCAGAGACCGCACCGCGGCGAGAGCGCCGGCGGTCGTCGCCCCCAAGGACGCGACCGTCAGATCTATTGAACTCAGACCCGGCGAGCGAGTCGTCGGCCACGGCAGAGCTGTTGGGACGCTCTACCGGCTCGACGACGGCCGGGTTGTGGTGGTTCGCAAGCCGTAGCCTCGGGTTGCCGTGGCGGGCGGGTCCTGTCCGCTCCGGGCGCGCGCACACCGGCCTTCGGCCGGCGCACGTGCGTCCTCACGGCCACCCGCCCGATCGGCGTCTCTTGCCGTGCTTGGCGCCCACCGCGCCAAGCTCACTGGCCAGCGCAACCGCCGTGGGCCCGGCCGGTGGCATCCAACGCACTGCCCGCGCAACCTCGACTGCGTCGGCAACGTAAAGCGTTAGGCCGGGCACAGCGCCGTGTGGGCCCGCCGGGCCCAGACGCGGCTGTGCCCGGCCCACCAGCCTACGTTGCCGACGCGGCCTGACCCTCAAGAGCAGCCCGTCAGATGCCACCGGCCGGGCCCGCAAGCGGTCGCGCTGGCCAGTGAGCAAAGCTACGAACGGCAGCGCCGGGCGAAAAACGCCGATCGGGCGGGTGGCCGGGCGGAGGGCGATTCCGCGAGCCTGCTCGCGGAACGGCCTCTCGCCCGGACAGGACCCGCCCGCCACGGCAAACGGGCCCAGGGAGAGGGGCTCAGACTGACGGCGCCGCGTCGCTCGGCGACGGATGCGAGGCGTCCCGGAACTCCTCGAACTGCCCCGTCAGCACAAACCCAAGCTGCTCGCCGACATCGACCGCCAGATCGCCCATCCGCTCAACGGCACGCGCCGCGAGGATCATGTGCATCGCCCATTCGCGCGCGTCGGGATCGTCGCCGCTCTCCCACGCGAACTGGAACACGCGCCGGTTGAGCTCGTTGACGTCGCGGTCCTGGTGGACCAGTTCGCGCGCCATCCCGAGGTCGCGCTCGGCGAACGCGCGCTTGGACTGCTCGATCTCCTGGCTCACGAGGCGGCCCATGACGCCGAGCTCCTCCAGCAGCGTCGGATGCGTGGGCGGGTGATGGCCGTCGAGGGGGACGAGCTTCGCGACGTTCACGCACTGGTCGCCCATCCGCTCGACCGAGCGGATCACGTGCAGCAGCGCGGCGCACAGCCGCAGGTCCCCGGCGACCGGCGCCTGCAGCGCGAGCAGCGAGAGGATCCGTTCGTGCAGGTCGCGGTAGAGCTGGTCGAGCGCGTCGTCGCCGGCCACGACCTCGGTCGCGAGCGTCACATCCTGGTGCTCGACCGCCTCCAGCACGCGCCGCAGCTGGTCGCGCACCATGTCCAGTCCGCCGAGTGCGTCATGCTCGATGTCGGTCAGCTCCTCCTGGAAGCGGACGCGCAGCTCGCGCTCGGATTCGGATGGCGCCATCGCAGGAAGGATCCTGCCACAAGGGTTGCAGCCGTGTTACCGACTCGTGAACGCGTCGTGAACGGGCAGGGAAAAGGATGTCCGTCGTCGCAACGGCTTCACCGTCTGATAACAGGCGGGCGCGCAACGTGCGGAATGCTGCGCCGCCATGGAGGCTGTTCCCCACGACGAGACGATCCGCGCCGGGGGGCTCGAACTGCGCCGCTCGGACGGGCTCGTGCTGGCCGGCGACCAGGTCGTGCAGACGTCCGTGCGCGAGCTGCGGCTGCTGGTCGCGCTGGTCGACCGCTGGGGGCGCATCGTCTCGCGCGAGGAGCTGTATCGCCTCGCGTGGGGCGGGACGCTGCGCGCCGGCGACCGCTCGGTCGACGTCTACGTGCACAAGCTGCGTTCGAAGCTCGAACGGGCGCTGCCGGAGACTGCGTTCATCCATACGCACCCCGGCTTCGGCTACCGCTTCGACCCCGTTTCACAAGGTTTAAACAGGTCGGCCACAGCGCGATAACAGAATCGCGGCCATGCCCTGTGACGCTGCCGAGCACTGTCGCAAGGAGAAAGGATGCAGATGAGGTACTCGAAGATCCTCGCGCTCGGCTCGGCCGTCGCGATCGCTGCAGGCGTGGCCGCCTGCGGCAGCAGCGATGACAACAGCTCCACCGGGGGATCGAGCTCATCGTCGGCGCTCAACGGCGCCGGCTCCACGTTCCAGGCGCCGCTCGTGAGCGAGTGGGCGAGCCGCTTCAAGGACAGCAGCGGCACGACGGTCAACTACCAGCCGGTCGGCTCCGGCGCGGGCATCGCGCAGCTGACGGCAGGCACGGTCGACTTCGCCGGCAGCGACGCCGTCATGAAGCCTGAGGAGGTCGCGGCCGGTAGAGACAAGGGCACGCCTGTCCACCTGCCGATCGCGCTCGGCGCGGTCACCGTCTCCTACAGCCTCGACGGCGTCGACAGAGGCCTGAGACTCGACGGTCCGACGATCGCCGACATCTACCTCGGCAAGGTCGCGAAGTGGAACGACCAGGAGATCGCTGCCCTCAATTCGGGCACCGACCTCCCTGACGCCGACATCACGGTCTGCCACCGCTCCGACGAGTCGGGCACGACCGCGAACTTCACGCAGTTCCTCGCCGACTACTCGAGAGCGTGGGCCGACGGCCCCGGCGTCGACAAGAGCGTCCAGTGGCCGGTCGGCACCGGCGCGAGAGGCAACGACGGCGTCGCCGGCTGCGTCAAGCAGACCCCGGGCGCGGTCGGCTATGTCGAGCAGGCGTACGCGCTGCAGAACAGCTTCACGACCGCGTCGGTGAAGAACAAGGCCGGCGCCTGGGTCGAGCCGAGCCTCGACGCCACCTCGGCGGCGGGCGAGGGCGCGAACCCGCCGGCGAACCTCGAGTTCTCGACGATCAATGCCGAGGGCAAGGGCAGCTACCCGATCACCGCAGTCACCTTCCAGATCGTCTTCCAGGACGTCTGCAAGGCCGGCCTCTCGCAGGACAAGGCCGCGAGCCTGAAGTCGTGGCTGACGTACATCCTCGGCGACGGCCAGAGCGTCGCCCCCGAGCTGGAGTACGCGCCGCTGCCGGCGAGCATCCAGGCGAGAGCGCAGGCGAGAGTCGACGCGCTCGAGTGCAACGGGTCGCCGATCAGCTAGGGATCCGATGGAGGCCGGGACACTCACACCCGCCGGCGAGCGCAGCAGCGCGCTGCACCGCTCGCCGGCGGCCCGGCTGCCCGATCGGGCGCTCAGGTGGGGGCTGACGGCGCTGTCCATCGGCGTCATCGTCCTGATCGCCTACTTCTTCATCCGGCTCATCGTCGAGTCGGAGCCGGTCTTCCGGCAGGTCGGCGTCATCAGCTACCTGTTCTCGGCGGACTGGGTGCCGTCCAAGGAGCTGTACGGCGCGCTGCCGCTGCTCGCCGGCACGCTGATCACGTCCGCGATCGCGCTGCTGCTCGGGATCCCGGTGGCGGTCGCGACCGCGCTCTTCATCACCGAGCTCGCGCCGCGGCGCGTGCGCGGGCCGCTGACCGTCGTCGTCGACCTGTTGGCGGCGGTCCCGTCGGTCGTCTACGGGCTGTGGGGCTTCTTCTTCCTGATCCCGAAGCTGAAGCCGGCCGAGGAGTGGTTCGCCGACACCTTCTCGTTCGTCCCGTTCATCGGCGGGACGGTCACCGGCCCGAACTACTTCGTCGCCGGCCTGATCCTGGCGATCATGATCCTGCCGATCGCCTCCGCGATCTCGCGCGAGGTGATCTCGACCGTCCCGCGCGAGCACAAGGAGGCCGCGCTCGCGCTCGGCGCCACGCGCTGGGAGACGATCCGCATCGCCGTATTGCCGTACGCCCGGGGAGGCATCGCGGGCGGCGCGATGCTCGGCCTCGGCCGTGCGATCGGCGAGACGATCGCCGTCACGCTCGTGATCGGCAACGCACCCGTGATCGGCGACTCGATCTTCCAGCAGGGCTACACGCTTGCCGCAGTGATCGCCAACGAGTTCGGCGAGGCGGCCTCGAACGAGCTGCACCGCGCGGCGCTGATCGGCGCCGGGCTCGTGCTGTTCGTGCTGACGCTGTGCGTGAACGGCGTCGCGCGGGCGTTCGTGGTGCGCGCGGAGCGCGGGAAGCGCCCCGCCACGGGGATGGCGGCATGAGCGCGCTCGCGTTCGAGCCCGTCAGCGCCCGCCGTCGCCGCGTCGACAAGCTCGCACGCGGCACCGTCGCGCTGCTCACCGGGATCGCGCTCGTGCCGCTTGCGCTGATCCTCTACTACCTCGTCAAGCAGGGCATCGGCGCGGTCTCGCTCGACTTCTTCACGACCGATCCGACCGGTTCGTTCCTCGGCGACCCCGGCGGCATCAAGAGCGCGATCCTCGGGACCGTGCTGATGGTCGCGCTCGCGACGGCGGTCGCGGTGCCGGTCGGCGTCGGCGTCGCGATCTGGCTCGTCGAGTACGGGCGCGCGTCGAAGCTGGCCCACACCGTGCGCTACTTCATCGACGTGATGACCGGCGTGCCGTCGATCGTCTTCGGCCTGTTCGTCTACATCACGCTCGTGATCGGCGGCATCGGCGGCTCCTCGTTCGCCGCCTGGAAGGGCTCCGTCGCACTCGGCCTGCTGATGCTCCCGATCGTCACGCGCTCCGCAGAGGTCGTGCTGCTGCTCGTGCCGAACTCGCTGCGCGAGGCGGCGTACGCGCTCGGCGCCCCGCGCTGGAAGGTCGTCTTCCGCATCGTGCTGCCGACGGCGCTGCCGGGGATCGTGACCGGCGTGCTGCTCGCGATCGCGCGCGCCGCGGGGGAGACGGCGCCGCTGCTGTTCACCGCCGCGGCCGTCAACGCGACCGCCTTCGATTACAACGACAGCATGAACTCGCTGCCGATGCTGATCTTCAAGAACGTCGGCCAGGCACAGGACCGCCTGGTCACGATCGCCTGGGGCGCGGCCATGACGCTCGTGGCGATGATCCTGGCCCTGACCCTGCTCGCACGTCTGATCCAGCGAAGGAGCCGTCTGTCGTGAGCGATTCCACCCACACCGCGGTTCGCCGCGAGACGCCATCGACGGAGGATCCGATGTCATCGCAGCACGAGCCGATCGTCACTCCCTCGCGCCCCGTGCCGAGCGGGAAAGCGACCGCTGCCGGTCAGCCCCAGCGCCTCGCCCGCTCCGTGACCGTCGAGCGGCTGAACGCGTGGTATGGCGATCAGCACTCGATCAAGGACCTCACGCTGTCGTTCCCGCCGAACCAGGCGACCGCATTGATCGGTCCGTCGGGCTCCGGCAAATCGACCGTCGTGCGCTGCATCAACCGCATGCACGAGGAGATCCCCGGCGCGAGAGCGAGCGGACGCGTCCTGCTCGACGACACGGACGTGTACGCGCCGGAGGTCGACGTCGTGGCGGTGCGGCGCGCGATCGGGATGGTCTTCCAGAAGCCGAATCCGTTCCCGACGATGTCGATCTTCGACAACGTCGCCGCCGGCCTGCGCCTCACGGCGCGCAAGGTGGGGCACGACCAGGTCGAGTCCGCGCTGCGCGGCGCCGGCCTGTGGGAGGAGGTCAAGGACCGGCTGAGCAAGCCGGGCATCGGCCTCTCCGGCGGCCAGCAGCAGCGCCTCTGCATCGCCCGCGCGCTCGCCGTCGAGCCGGACGTGCTGCTGATGGACGAGCCGGCTTCGGCGCTCGACCCGATCTCGACGCTGAAGATCGAGGAGCTCGTGCAGGAGCTGAAGTCGCGCGTGACGATCGCGATCGTCACGCACAACATGCAGCAGGCCGCGCGCGTGGCGGACCAGACGGCGTTCATGCTCGACGGCGAGCTCGTCGAGATGGGCGCTACCGAGAAGATCTTCACGAACCCCGACGACTCCCGCACCGAGGAGTACGTGACGGGCAAGTTTGGATAGATCCGCCAACTTGCCCGTCAGGGGCACGTTCGGCTGAGCCGCACGCGCCGCCGCCGTCTCACCGCTTAAGCTCCGGCACCGCGGTGCCGACCCGAAGATGGATGTCTGAAGCGCGCGCAGGCGCATGGATTGCAGGTCGTCCTGTCGCGGCGTTCCGCTGGGTCGGGCGCCTGCGCGGAGCGGAGTTGTCGAACGAGCTCACGGCGATGATCGTGATCGCGCTGCTCGGGACGGGTGGCATGCTGCTGGTGAGTGTGCTGCCGGTCAGCGATCGGCAGCCGAGCGACCTGCTGCGCATGTTGGCCGCCTGCGACGCGCTGATCGCCATTGCGCTGTTCGCCGCCGGCCCGCGCCTGCCGCGCGTCGGGCTGCATGCCGGCATCGCCGCCTTCGTCGCCGTGGTGACGGTGCTGAGCATGAACGCGAACACGCTCGCGGGCTTCATCTCGGCCGCACGCGCGTTCCAGTGGATGGCGATCTACGCGGCGCTGTTCCTGTCGGTGCGCGAGGCCCGCCGGCACGCGCTTGTGATCACGGCCGGCTGCCTGACCGCCGGAGTCGCGGCCGGCGTGCACGGCGCCGTCGTGCAGGCCGCGATCATCTGCGCGACCGTCTGGGTCGCGACGCTGCTGCTGAGCGCGCTCGTCGCGCGCCTGCGCACGCAGGCCGACACCGACCATCTGACCGGCCTGCTTAATCGCACCGGCTTTGCGGCGGTGGCAGATCGCGAGCACGCGTTGGCCGGGCGCACCGGCGCGCCGCTGACCGTCGCCGTGATCGACCTCGACGGCTTCAAGCACGTCAACGACGCGCACGGCCATGCCGCCGGTGACCGGATGCTGGCCGAGCTTGCCGCGGCCTGGCGGGCCAGCCTGCGGCCGGGGGACGTGCTGGCCCGTCATGGCGGCGACGAGTTCGTCGTGATGTTCCCGGCGACGGCCGAGCGGGATGCGGCCCAGCCGCTCTCGCGCATGCATGACGCGCACCCGGCGGAGTGGTCGGCGGGCGTCGTCGAATGGCGCCGGGAGGAGACGCTGGAGGCCTGCATCGGACGTGCCGATGCACGCCTCTACGAGGCGAAGGCAGCGCGACGGGCGCGGCTGACGAAAGTCAGTCCCGCGCCCGCGTGATCTGGGCGAGCCGCTCGAGCGACTGACGCAGGAGCCGGGAGATCTGCATCTGCGAGACGCCGATCTCCGCCGCGATCTCGCTCTGCGTCATGTCCTCGACGAAGCGCAGCCGCAGGATCTTCTGCTCCCGTTCCGGCAGGCATCGGACGGCAGATCCCAGCAGCGCGCGCGCCTCAGCGCGGTCGTAGCCGTGGTCGGCGGTGCCGAGCGTGTCGGCGATCGTCGTGTCGCTGCCGCCGTCGTCATGGCCGCCGGTCGGCGCCGCGAGCGACAGCGCAGTCCGGTTCGAGAGCGCGCCGAGCGCCTCCACGACCGCCTCGAGGCTGGCGCCGGTGCGCTCGGCGAGCTGGCGCGGGGTGGCGGCTCTGCCGGTTTCGGTTTCGATCGCCTCGGCGGCTGAGCGCACTCTGAGCGCGAGCTCCTGCGTGCCGCGGGCGACGTGAATGCCCCAGCCCGTGTCGCGGAAGTGGCGCAGCAGCTCGCCGACGATCGTCGGCTGCGCGAACGTCGAGAAGCTGTGACCGCGCTCCGGATCGAAGCGGTCCACGGCCTTGATGAGTCCGAGCGACGCCACCTGCACGAGGTCGTCGAGCGGCTCGCTGCCACGGCGATATCGCCGTGCGAGCGCCCGTGCGAGCGGCAAGTGGTCGGCAATCAGCGCCTCACGCGCCTGCCTGTCTCCCTTTCGCGCCCGCGTGGCGAGCGCGCGTGTACGCAGTGCGTTGGTTGACGCGCCCCCGTGCAGCAGCTCCAGCTGTGGCGCGCTCCCGGTTCCGTGCCTCATGGGATCCGGGGCTACCCGCTGTCGCGAGCCGGCAATCGCGGGTTTCGCGTCGATCGCGGTCTTGCTCCCGTTTGGAGACGCCGAATCGCCCGCCAGACCTTTACACTCTAGTAAATAGTAGGACTCGACTGATGGCCTCGAGACATCCCACCCAGCCCGCTGTGATGCGCACCTCGACGACTCGGCGGCGCCTCCCTGCATCCGAGCGGCGCGTCCTCATCCTCGATGCCGCGTTGCGCGCGTTCGCCGCCAACGGCTATGACGGCGCGGCGATGGACGAGATCGCCGAGGCGGCAGGCATCTCGAAGGCCGTCGTCTACGACCACGTCACCTCCAAGCGCGAGCTCTACATCCAGCTGTTGGATGCCGTTCGCTCCGAGCTCGAGCGGCTCGTCGAGACGGCGCTGCGCGCGCCGGGCGAGGACGGCGAGGAGCGTGTGCGTGCGGCTGTCGACGCGATCTATTGCTATGTCGAGGAGAACGCCGAGGCGTCGCGTCTGCTCGTCCTCGAGCTGCAGGGCGCGAATGTCTCGGCGGTGGGCCGCGAGCTCGAGGAGAAGCTCACGAATGCGCTCGCGCGCACGCTCGGCACGGAGACGCCGGCATTCGACGACCAGTCGGACCGCAACCTGCAGCTGGTGATGCTCGCCGAGCTGCTGAAGTCGGTGGTCCTGGGCGGCGCCGCGTGGTGGTACCGCCACCCGGAGGCCCCACGTGTCGACCTCGTGGAGCGGACCGTCGGGGTGGTGTGGCCGGCGATCGAGCGCGCGCTCGCCGCCTGACGCCTGAGGCCGCTACCAGGCTTGCGTGTCGCCGCAGTGCGGGCAGCCGACCGTCGTCGAGACGGGCGCCTCGAACACGTACCCGCAGCTGCAGCAATAGGCGGCGCGATCCTCGGGCCCGCCCGCCGCGCGCTCGCGCGCCTGTGGCGGCTCCTGGTCGGTGCGTGTGACGCGTGCCGGCGCCCGGCGCCCGATGCGCGGACGGGTCCTGCGGCGATGCGGTCGTGTGCGCACGGTCATAAGCAGGAACGCCATGCTGGGGTAAAGGTTTCGCCGGCGGCGTCCCGATTCCTCGCCTATGCATCGGCAGACCCCGCGCGGCACCTTTAGGGTCTGTCAGAATCGGCCGCGGATGAACCCGTCTCGCAAGCGCAGGATCCGACTGGTCGTCGCGCTCACGGCTGCCTTGCTGGCCGCGAGCGCGCTGATCTACACGAGCTTCAGCGCGGGCAGCGACGAGCAGACGGCCGGCCAGCTGCTCGACGGTGCGGTCGCCGGCAAGACGTACACGCTGGCCGGCACGGTCAAGGACGGCTCGGTCAGACGCGGCGACGGAGTGCTGTGGTTCAGCGTCCGCGACCCGCACCGGCCGGTGTCCGTGCGCGTGCGCTACACCGGCCTGGTGCCGGACCCGTTTCGCGAGGGCCGTGGCGTGATGGTGAAGGTCCAGCGCGGTCAGGGCGACGTGTTCATGGGGGAGAAGGACACGATGGTCACGAAGTGCCCGTCGAAGTTCCAGGTCGCTCCGCCAAGACCCGGCGGCGGCCCCGCGAGCGCCACCTGATGCGCTGATGGCCACCGTCGGTCGCGCTCTGCTGATCGTTGCGTTCGCCGTCGCGCTCTACGGCGTCGCCGCATCGCTGTACGGCGCCTTCGCCGGCGGTCGCGCGTGGGTCGACTCCGGCCGCCGCGCGGTCTACGCGCTTGCGGGCGTGCTGACGCTCGCCTTCGCGATCATGGAGATCGCGTTCCTGCGCTCGGACTTCTCGTTCAACGTCGTCGCGACCCACTCGAGCACGACGACGCCGACCTTCTACAAGGCGACCGCCGCATGGTCCTCGCAGGAGGGCTCGCTGCTGCTGTGGGTGTGGCTGCTGTCGCTGTGGTCGAGCCTCGCGCTCGCCGTGACGCGCCGGCGCGTGCGCGAGGTCGCCCCGGTCGCGACCGCGGTGCTGATGACGTTCGCGTCCTTCTTCCTGATGCTCACGCTGTTCTTCGCGCAGCCGTTCGAGACGCTGGCCGCCGTGCCGCAGGAGGGGACCGGCCTCAACCCGCTGCTGCGCCACCCGGCGATGATGTTCCACCCCCCGATGCTCTACTCGGGGTACACGCTCTTCTCGATCCCGTTCGCGTTCGCGATCGGCGCGCTCGTGACGCGGCGGCTGAACGCGGAGTGGATCGTCTCGACGCGCCGCTTCGCGCTCGCCGCATGGCTGTGCCTGGGCGTCGGCATCGTGCTCGGCGCGCGCTGGTCCTACACCGAGCTGGGGTGGGGCGGCTACTGGGCCTGGGATCCGGTCGAGAACGCGTCGCTGCTGCCGTGGCTGACCGGCACCGCGTTCATCCACTCGATCATGATCCAGGAGCGGCGCGGGATGCTGAAGGTGTGGAACGCCTCGCTCGTGCTGGCCACCGGCACGCTCGCGATCCTCGGCACCTTCCTCGTGCGCTCGGGGATCCTCGACTCGATCCACGCGTTCGGCGCCTCGACGCTCGGCATCCCGTTCCTGATCCTGATCGGGGCGATGGTGCTGGGCTCCGTCGGGCTCGTCGTGTGGCGGCGCGCCGACCTCGCGAGCGAGCACCGGCTCGACTCGCTGCTCTCGCGCGAGGCGGTCTTTCTGCTGCAGAACGTGCTGCTCGTCGCGCTCGCGTTCGTCGTGTGGTGGGGAACGTTCTTCCCGCTGATCTCCGAGGCGGTGACGGGGACGCGCGCCTCTGTGGGACCGCCCTGGTTCGACAAGTACATCGTCCCGCTGGCGTTCGCGATCGTCGCACTGTCGGGGATCGGGCCGCTCGTGCCGTGGCGGCGCTTGACGCTGGCAAGCGTGCGGCGCGGCTTCCTGCTGCCGGCGCTCGCCGCGCTTGTGACCGTGCTTGTGCTGCTGGCGGTCCCCGGCGCGTGGGCTGAGCCGAAGGCCGCCCTGTTCGCCGGCGTCGTCGCGTTCGTGCTCGCGAGCGTGGCGCAGGAGCTGTGGCGCGGCATGCGCGCGCGGCAGGCGTCGGCGCGTGAGCCGGCGCCGGTCGCCCTGGCGGGCGTGGTGCGGCGCAACCGCCGCCGCTACGGCGGCTACGTCGTCCACGCCGGCTTCGCGATCCTGCTGCTCGGCGTGGCGATCTCGTCGTCGTTCCAGCACGCGCGGGACGTCTCGCTGAAGCCGGGGCAGAGCGCACGCGTCGACGGCTTCGACATCAGATACGTGCGCGCGACGTCGCATGCCGGCGCCGAGAAGATCTCGCTCGGCGCCGTGCTGGAGGTCACGAAGGGCGGACGCCACGTCGCGACCCTGCGCACGACGCGCGGCTTCTATCCCTCGCAGGACATCTCGCAGGGGATCGTCGGGCGCTTCTTCGGCGGCGAGTCGGAGAGCGAGGTCGGCCTGCGCGCGGGCCTCGGCCGCGACATCTGGACGGTCATCAACCCGAACATCACGCCGCTCGTGCCGATCATCGAGCGCGGCAACCGCACCTTCCGTAGAGCGATGGTCGGGATCATGAGCGGGCCGGCAGCCGACCGGCAGCAGGCCGCGGCGCAGTTGTTCGCGCTGCGCGACGCGGCCGTGACCGCTGTCGCGCGGCGCTTCGTCACGTCGCCGTGGCCGGCGGACTTCCGCTTCATCGTCTCGCCGCTCGCGACGTGGATCTGGATCGGCGCGATCGTCACGTTCCTCGGCGGGCTGCTCGCGCTGTGGCCGGCTCCGGCGGCGGCGCGGCGGCGCGTGAGCGCCGGGTACGCCGCACGCGTCGCGCGCGAGCTGGCGCGCACAACGCAATGATCGAGCTGCTCGTCGTCTTCCTCGTCGTGCTCGCCGTCGTGGCCGTCGTCGGGGCGCCGCTGCGCGGGCGGGCGCGGGGGATCGATCCGGATGCCGAGCTGCACGCCGAGCTGGCCGACCTCGAGGCCGCCAAGGAGGCGAAGTACCAGGAGATCCGCGACGCGGAGCTCGACCAGCGCACGGGCAAGCTGTCGGAGGAAGATCACCGCGCGCTCGACGCGGAGCTGCGCGTGGAGGCGATCGCGCTGCTGAAGCGGATCGACGCGGTGAGAGCCCGCAGCGGCTAAGATCGGGCGAGCATGTTCACGATTCTCGGCGTCCTGCAGGTCGTCATAGCCGTCGTGCTGATCCTGCTCATCCTCATGCACTCGGGGAGAGACACGGGTCTGTCCGGCGCGTTCGGCGTCGGCACCGGCTCGGGCCCGTTCGGCGGCGGCTCGCTCGTCGAGCGCAACCTGAACCGCTGGACCGTCTTCTTCGCGGTCCTGTTCGGGTTGAACACGATCTTGATGCTCAAGATCTAGCCGCGCCGCCTGCGGGCGCCGGCATCCCGCAGAGCGGCGTCATCGCCTGCTCGCGTACGAAGTACGCCACGCAGGCTGCTTCCTTGCTCAGCGGGCGCCGGCATCCCGCAGCCGGCGCGTCTCGGCGTGGCTGGTGCTTCGCGACTCGTTCAGGCCAGCGCGACGCGGATCTCGTCGAAGCGCGCGTCGGAGATGTCGTCGAACGCCTCGGTGACGGCCGGGTCGAACTGGGTCCCGGCCGCCTCGGCGATCACCTGTCGCGCCTCGCGGAACGAGCTCGCCGCACGGTAGGGGCGGTCGCTCGTGAGCGCGTCGAAGGTGTCGGCGACGGCGAACACGCGCGCGGAGAGCGGGATCCGGTCGCCGGCGAGGCGGTCGGGGTAGCCGGCGCCGTCCCAGCGCTCGTGGTGCGAGCGCACGACCTGCCGCGCACCGGCGAGGAAGTCGATCCCGCGCACGATCTCCTCGCCGATCAGCGGATGGCGCTGCATCGCGTCGCGCTCGTCGGCCGTGAGGGTGCCGGGCTTGTAGAGGATCGCGTCCGAGATCGCGATCTTGCCGATGTCGTGCAGCAGGAAGCCGAACTCGAGGTCGGGGTCGGCGGCCGTGTCCATGCCGCACGCGCGCGCGATCTCGAGCCCGTAGGCGGCGACCCGCTCGGCGTGGCGCGCGGTGTACGCGTCACGCGCCTCGACCGCGTCGGCGAGCGCACGCACGGTGGACTCGTAGGAAGCCCGCAGCTTGCGCTCGCGCCGCTCGGCGGCACGGTCGCGTGCGGCGAGCTGGGCGCGCAAGCGAGCGAGCTCGGCGTGCAGCTCCTCGACCTCAGAGTCCTGCCGCGAGCCCGCTCTGCCGAGCAGGCGATGTCGTCGAAGTCCCATGGAGCTGTGGACTTCCACATGACCGCAGCGGATCCTGTCGAGGCGGCCCGGGAGCGCACTTTGCGCGCGATGGTCCTGATTGTTGACAGCCAGTTGGAGCATTGAGAGGGTCCACGCGTGACCTCCTACGATCAGATGCCGCTGCGGATCGTCGCGCGACGAACACCCACGCGTCTGCGCCTCGCCGCAATGGAGCGCGAGCTGGAGCTGCTGCCCGACCAGGGCGTTGCCCTCCCGCCCGGCGGGCCCGTGCTGTTCGAGGTCGTCAGACCGGATGACCCCGGCACGGGAAATCCGGTGCTGCTGCAGCCGGAGGAGATGGAGGACGCCGACCTCCAGGAGCTGATCGGGCGTGCGGCCGCCGGCGAGCTGCATATTCGAATGGAGGGCGTGACCGTCTTCGACGCGCGGCGACTGGAGCGGCTGGCGCAGCTCGCCGACGAGCGCGACACGCATGTGACGATCGAGCTCGCCTGACCCTGCATGGCAGACGCGACGCAAAGCGCGACCGTCGCCAACTATGCGTCAGCGGTCGCGAACTACCGCAGCGTCACGAAGTGGGTGATCGGCAGCCTCGCCGCCGTGGCGGCGGTGCTGACGGCGGGACTGAGCCTCTCGTCGCTGTCACAGATCGACAATGAATGGCGACTGATCGCGGCCGTCGTGGCGTTGATCTGCGCGCTCGCCGTCGTGTGCGCGGAGATCGGCTACACGGCGCAGGTGCTGCTGCCCTCGACGGTGACGATCGAGCGGATCGTGGCGGTGGAGGATGGAACGGAGGCAATGCCGGACAGCATGAAGGCGCTGTTCGAACACAAGGCGGCGCTGCTGTCCGAGACCGGCGCCGCCTCGTTCAAGGAGCTCTACGACTGGTATACGGCCGCGCGCAAGCAGCGGATCGAGGCACTTCGCGCGAACCAGCAGGATCCGAAGAATCCGCAGAAGCAGCAGACTGCGGAGGCCGCGATGGCCTCCGCGAGAACGTACACGGACATCGTGGCGGGGATCGTCGCGCAGGCTGCCTACGATGAGGTCAAAGGGCGGCTGAGCGTCGCCAAGCAGATCGGCGGCGGGCTCCTCGGCGCGCTCGCGATCGGATTGTTCGCCGTGCTGCTGGCATGGCCTTCCGACCCGCCGCCCGCTCGCTCGGCCGACTTCCACGGCGCGCGCCTCGTCGGCGCGGATCTCAGCGGCACAAGCCTGATCGGCGCGAGGTTCTCGAAGATGACGCTGCGTCGCGTCGACTTTCACGGCGCAGACCTGCGCGGAGCCGACTTCCGCAAAGCGCACCTGATCGCCGTGAACCTCCGCGGCGCCGTGACGAACGGCGCGCACTGGCACCACGCCGTATGGAGCGCCGCCACCTGCCCCGACGGCACGTTGTCCAGCAACGTGGGCGGGAGCTGCCGCGGACACTTCCAGCCGACGCCGGACAAGTGACGGGGCGGGGCCGGCACCGCTTGCTAATGCGGGTAACGGGACTTCTCACAAACCGAGTGGGGCGGGAGGCGCGGTGGCGGGCACTGAAGGACCAGCCCCAATAACGACGCTCCAGAATAGAGTTTGCCGCCCCGATGGCGCAGACTCGGCATCAGTCAATGCTGCAGGTGGCTTCGCAGGCGATCGCGAGCGCGCTGGAGTCCCGCGACGCCGGCACTGCGGTACTCAGGACCTGCGTGCGCGAGCTGGGAGCTGAAGGTGGCTCGATCTACTTCTTGGATCTGCGCACCGCGCGCTACAGGCCTTTCGTGCACTGGCCTGAGGCCTGCGCAGGCGAGATGGTGCATGAAGTACCTGCCGAGCTGCTCATCGAGCCCACGCAGCAGACGTGCGACGCGTCGGTCTTCTCGCACTCGCCCGGCGTTGCAGTGCTAGCGATGCGCGGCGGGATCTGCATCGGGGCGATCTGCTTGCAAGGATTGCGAGCGCAGTCGCTTGGCCCGACGACGAGCGCAGAGATCATGGCGGTGGGAAACCTCCTGGTATCGCTCTACGAGCGCGAGTTCGCGAGCAGACTGCTCGGGGCGTTGCCCGAGCCCATCGACTTCACGCAGTCGGAGGATGATTACTTCGGGGACATTGGCATGCTGATCGCGAACGCGTCCAGCATGCAGTACGCCGTGGTGCGTGAACGCCGAGGACGCCGTCTGCGCTGTGTGACCGAGTGGGGATACGACTGCCGTCGGTCCAGCCTCGATCTGGACATGGACCAGGATGCGGATCACCCCGCGGTCGACGCCGCCTTGGATGGACGCACGGTCGTCGTGGAAAGCGTCGAGGAGATCGAGCCTGAGACGACGCCAACGAGTCGCGCGCGCAGCTTCGTCATGCTTCCCGTCAAGGTCGGCCGCGAGATCGTCGGCGTTCTCAGCTTGGGGACGGGCACTCGCTACCGCTATTCACCGCTCGAGATGCGCGGCTTCGAGATGATCGCGAATAGCGTCGGCGTGTCAATGACGAATTTCCGCAGCTCTCGCGCTGCGAGCCGGCGCATCGCCGACTACACCGAGGCTGCCACGGCACTCACCGCCGTCAGCGTGGCGGCACAGGTCCGCCACGAGGCGATGCAGCACATCGACAACTGCAACGGCTATCTGGCTGCGCTCTCGCGAATGCTCGCGTCCAAGCCCGCCGTCGAGCCGCGCCTCCAGGGCATATCACAGGAGGTCGCGCAAATCGCAAACGCCCTCGGCCGCATCAAGATCGCTACAGCGCCGTCCATGCGAGTCTGGGAGTGGGTCAGCGTACGCGACGTCTGGACACAGGCGCTCTTCATGGTTGCCGGGTCGCTCCAGCGACGCGATATCGAGGTACTGCTTCGCGGGGATCCCGACGTTATGGTCGAGGTGATGCCTGACCAGATCCGCAGCGTGTTCCTTCAGCTCCTGGGAAACAGCATCGACGCCTTCGACCAGGCAGGCCGACGTGCCCGGCGAATCAGGCTGGTCGTGTCCGGTCCGTCAAAGGGCTGTGCCGACGTCTTGCTGGAGTACTTTGACAACGGGAGCGGCGTCAAACCTGCCCATCTGCGATGTCCCGACGGCGTCGAGTCCGTCCCCCTCAAAGACCTGCTGTTCGAAGCGGGCGCGACCTCGAAGCAGGAGGGATCCGGCTTGGGTCTGTGGCTCGTGCGGCGCATCCTGGACGACCACTGTGGTTCCATTGAGCTGCGCGAGCATCGCCAGGGCGTGGCCTTCGCGATTCGCGTGCCGCAGCAGCGGCGAATGCGGTAGGACGGACTGATTCGGAGCCGACGTGAGCGCCATTGCGACAGAACATGGCACGCCCGTGGTCCTGGTCGTGGAGGACAACGACGCTGCGCGGCAACTCCGGGTTGAAGCGTTGCAGGAGGCCGGCTGCATCCCGCTTCCCGCGTCCTCGCATGCGGAGGCGCTGCGAGCGCTCGAGGAGGGGCCGCACGTCGATCTCGTGCTGACGGACGTAAACCTGGCGCGGTTTCGCGCCGACAAGTCGGGTGTCACGCTGGCCCGACACGTCAAGCGCCATCACGCCGGGGTGTTCGTGGTCGGCTACTCGTCCTTTTTCGCAGAGGAGCAACTGGCCGGGGAGATGGACGCCTTCGACAGGTTCATGCCGAGACCGGTGCCCGACTATCGCGCGTTCTTGGAGGCCATCGAGGAGTTCCGCGCACTCGCGACCGAGGGATGGCGCGCCCGGACCGCTGCGGAGGCGTCCGCAGCCTCTATCTCGCATCTCACAGAACGGGTCGATCGCCTCACGAGGCTCGTCGAGCGCATCCAGGCCACGATGGTGACCCGGGACCGGGTCGTGTTGATGGTGATCAAGGTGCTTGCTTTGCTGATCGGAGCGGCCACCGCGCTGATCGAGATCTTCGCCGCCCTTAAGCCACCTGGCCACTGAGCCTTCCTTCGGGCTTGCTGTCGTAGGGCTCCTGATTTCGAGCACAGAGGGGCGTCTCAGCGCGCCGCCGTGCTGGACGAGTTGGTTCCGGTCACACGGGTGACCGCGCTTGAGTGGGCGGAGCAGGCGATCGTCTGGGCACGCGGCATCATCGACTCGGGCAAGTGCTTGCGTTCGCGGTGAAAGCTCACGGGTCGCAGGCGTTGGGGTAAGCCAGCCGCGAGGTTGCCGGACGGTTTACACAACGTCCAGCAGCCCTGCGAAATGCGCTCGAGTGGACTCGAACCACCACGGGCCATACGGCCCACAAGGCCCTCAACCTTGCGCGTCTACCAATTCCGCCACGAGCGCGGGCGAGGCGTGAGTATAGAGGGGGGCGCGTTTGCGGGTCCGTCCGACGGCGCTGTACACTGGTCGAACACACGTTCGTCTAGGAATCCGCACTTGGGAGCGCGTCTGCCCGATGGTCGACCTCACGAAGCGCCAGCAGGAGATCTTCGAGTTCATCAAGCGCTACTCCGCGCGTCACGGCTATCCGCCGACGGTGCGCGACATCGGCAAGGCGGTCGGTCTCGCCTCGTCTTCGACGGTCCACGCCCATCTCGCCAACCTCGAGAAGCTGGGGCTCGTGCGGCGCGACCCGACGAAGCCGCGCGCGATCGAGCTGCTCGATCGTGCGGTCGAAGGTGTCCGCAACGCGGTCAGGCCGCCCGGCTTGCCGCTGCTCGGTCAGGTCGCTGCGGGCCAGCCGATCCTCGCCGAGGAGAACGTCGAGGAGTACATCCAGACGCCGGGCGTCGTCGGCGGCGAGGACGGCGAGTACCTGCTGCGCGTGCGCGGCGAATCGATGAAGAACATCGGGATCCTCGAAGGCGATCTCGTGGTGGTCGCGCCGCAGGACACGGCGCGCAACGGCGAGATCATCGTTGCGCTCGTCGGCGAGGAGGCAACCGTGAAGACCTTCTACCGAGAGTCGGACCACATACGGCTCCAGCCCGAGAACGACGAGATGGAGCCGATACGCACGCGCGAGGTGCGGATCCTCGGCAAGGTGGTCGGTCTGATGCGGAGCATGTGAGGCCATGCTGCTGGCGGAGCGCATCGAGCGACCGGCGTCGCTCTTCGGCCCCTCCGAGACGGAGGCGCAGGTGCGCAGGTCGGCAGCTGCCGCACGCGAACGTGACGGCGGCCTGGGCGGCGGGCTGACGCTGGACGAGGCGATCGTCGGCGTATGGGAGGGCCTGGCCGCTCGGGTCGTCGTGGCGTGTCCGCTGTGCGGCGGCGAGTTGCGTCCGCATGCGTCGCCCGACGCGGCTGGCGGGCGCTGCGGCGGCTGCGGTACGACCCTCGGTTAGCGAAGCCGCCGCCCGCAGCATTGCGTGCAGCGGTTGCGCGTGAGTTGTCGCGAGCTACTCTGCTCTGCGCTGACCAAGCAGTCGCGGAGGTTTGTCCTTCGAGGAAAGTCCGGACATCACAGGGCAGGGTGGTCGGTAACGCCGACCCGGGGAAACCCGCGGGACAGTGCCACAGAAATGACACCGCCTACGTCCACCGCCAGGTGGGCCGGCAAGGGTGAAATGGTGCGGTAAGAGCGCACCGGCGTCGCGGTGACGCGGCGGCCAGGCAAACCCCACCCGATGCAAGGCCAAGCCGGACCGTTCGCAGGTTGCCCGCCGAGGTCCAGGTCGGCCGCACAGATGGATGGCTGCTCACGACAGAATCCGGCTTATCGGTCAGCTACGGAAATGCCCCGCCTCGGCGGGGCATTTCTATGCCTCCAGCACGACGGCCAGGCCCTGCCCGACGCCGATGCAGAGCGCCGCCACCCCGTAGCCGCCGCCGCGCCGGCGCAGCTCGTAGGCGCACGTCGCGAGCACGCGCGCGCCGCTCGCGCCGAGCGGATGGCCGAGCGCGATCGCCCCGCCGTTGACGTTCACGCGCTCCGGGTCGAGCTCGGGCCACTCGGCCAGGCAGGCGAGCGACTGCGCGGCGAACGCCTCGTTGAGCTCCAGCACCGACACGTCGTCCCAGCCGATGCCGGCGCGCCGCAGCGCGCGCTCGACCGCCTGCACCGGCCCGATCCCGAAGACGTCCGGGTCGACGCCCGACGCCGCCCGCCCGGCGATGCGCGCGAGCGGCTCGCGTCCGATCGCCTCGGCGGCGCGTGCGTCGCCGATCAGCACGGCAGCGGCGCCGTCGTTCAAGGCGGATGAGTTGCCCGCCGTAACCGTGCCGCCGTCCTCGGTCCGGCGAAATGCAGGCTTCAACTTCGCGAGCGCCTCCACGGAGGAATCCGGCCGCATGATCTCGTCGCGCTGCAGGTCCGTGTCCGGCACCGGCACGACCCACTCGTCGTAGAAGCCGCCGTCCCACGCCTGCGCCGCGAGCCGGTGGCTGCGAACCGCGAACCGGTCCTGTGCGTCTCGCGAGATGCCGTATCTGTCGGCGAGGCCCTCAGTCGACTCGCCGAGCGAGATCGTCCAGCGCTCGGGCATGCGCGGATTGACCAGCCGCCAGCCGAGCGTCGTGGAGTGGAGCGTCTCGTCGCCGCGCGGGAAGCCTCTCGCCGGTTTCGCGAGCACCCACGGCGCGCGCGTCATCGACTCGACGCCGCCCGTCAGCACGAGCGAGGCGTCGCCGCACTCGACCGCGCGGCTACCGGCGATCGCCGCCTCCAGTGAGGAGGCGCACAGGCGGTTGACGGTCACGCCGGGGATGGACGTCGGCAGCCCGGCCAGCAGCACCGCCATACGGGCGACGTTGCGGTTCTCCTCCCCGGCGCCGTTGGCGTTGCCGAAGATCACGTCGTCGAGCGCCGCTGGGTCGAGCGCCGGCGAGCGGTCGACGATCGAGCGCACCACATGCGCAGCGAGGTCGTCTGGACGCACGCCGGCGAGCGCGCCGCCGTAGCGGCCGAACGGCGTGCGAATCGCGTCGAGTACGAAGGCGTCAGGCATGGCCGCACCCTAGCTGCGGCTGCCTAGGTAGGCGCCGGTGTGTAGGCAGTGGACCCGGAGAAACAGCTCTGGACGCTGCAAAAGCCCGGTGAGGATGTATGTGCAGAGACTTGACACATAGCCGTTCAGGTTTCTAGGGTCATAAGAGGCGCGAAACGTCTTCGTGCCTGGCGGTCCCGTCACGCCGCCGATGGGGGAGATGGCGCTCACACGTCGCTGGGGGGCGACGAGGCTTGGGGGAGGTTGCGCTGTGCTCGCGTCGCGACGTGCGCTGGACGTGTCACGTGTCCATTCCGCGGTTTCGCGGAGAAAGGCAGAGAGATGAGAGTACGCAAGCACCGCGTCGTCGTCGCGGCGGTCGTCGCTGCGATGGCGCTCATGATCGGGGCGGGGGCCGCGCAGGCCGTCTTCCCTGACTTCACCGGATGCAGAGAAGCCTTCTGTATCGACATCCAGCAGCGCAGCGGCAACTTCAACATAAAGGGCTTCAATGTTCCGCTTCACGAAACGCTCGAGATCCGCGGACGACTGATCCCGAACGGGACCGAAATACCGGACTTCGCTCCTGCCGCCGGCACGAACGGGCTCATAGCGAGAGTGGAGAGGGTTCCGGGCGGCCTGCTCGGCATAGAATGGATCCCCGGCAACACCGTGCTAGCGATCACCGAGCTCGCGGGCCCGTCGTCGGCGATCAGAATCGAACCGAACACGGGACGCGTCAGAATCCCGATAAAGGTCCGGCTCGTGAACCTGTTGCTCGGGATGGACTGCCACATCGGCAACAACAGCCATCCGGTCAACCTCGACCTGATCACCGGCACGACCAGCCCGCCGCCGCCGAACAGGCCGATCACCGGCAGGCAGGGGTCGGGATTGGAAATTCCGGGGGGCTTCGCGCTCATCGGCAACACCAACGTCGAAAACTCGTTCGCGGCGCCGGGCGCGACCGAATGCGGGCTCGGGCTCGGGCTGATCAACTCGCTCGTGAATCTGAGGCTCGGCTTGCCGTCGGCTGCCGGCAACAACTCGATGGTGCTCAACAGCGACGTCGCGCTCGCGTTCGTCCCGTAGACGACGCGAGGCAGCCATGACATCGCGGCCCGTCCCTTCGGGGGGAGGGGCGGGCCGCACCGTCTCGACGGCGCCGCCGGCGAGCTACGCTGCGTGCGAGGTTCGGCTCCCGTGGTTCCCGAGACACGCTACGCCCGCGCCGGCGACGTCCACATCGCCTATCAGGTCGTCGGCAACGGCCCGATCGACCTCGTGTATGTGCCGCCGCAGCTCCAGCAGGTCGAGCATCTGTGGGCCGAGCCGCGGATCGCCGCGTTCTTCGAGCGGCTCGCGCGCTTCAGCCGGCTGATCCTGTTCGACCGCCGCGGCACCGGCCTGTCCGATCCGATCTCCTCTGCGACGACGCTCGAGGACCAGATGGAGGACGTGACCGCCGTGCTCGACGCGGTCGGCTCCGAGCAGGCCGCCATCTTCGCGCAGGCGGAGGGGGCGGCGATGGCGGCGCTGTACGCGGCAACCCATCCCGACCGCACGCGCGCGCTCGTCCTGTACGCCGGGATGGTGCGCATGACCGGTGCGCCCGGCTACGAATGGCCCGGCACGCCGCAGGAGCGTGCGCGGCGGATGGAGGAGATCTTCGCCGCGTGGGGGACCGGCGAGCGCCTCGCGGTGATCGCGCCGAGCGTCACGGACGACGGCGCGCTGCGCAGCTGGTTCGCGCGGCTTGAGCGTCTCGCAGCGAGCCCGGGCCAGCTGCGGCTGCTGTTCGACATCGCCGGTGAGACCGACGTGCGCGACGTGCTGCCGTCGATCGCGGCGCCGACGCTCGTCATGCACCGGCGCGAGGACCTCGCCATCGACGTCCGCCACTCGCGCTACGCCGCTGCGCACATCCCCGGCGCCCGATACGTCGAGCTGGAGGGGCGTGACAACCTGCTGGTCGTCGGCGACAGCGAGCGGATCCTCGCGGAGGTCGAGCGCTTCCTCACCGGGACGCACACCCCGCCTGAGCCCGATCGCGTGCTCGCGACCGTGATGTTCACCGACATCGTCGGCTCGACGGAGACGGCGGCGCGCCTCGGCGATCGCGCCTGGCGCGAGCTGCTGGCGCGTCACGACGCGCTGAGCCGTGCGCAGCTCGAGCGCTTCCGCGGACGGGCGGTGAAGTCGCTGGGCGATGGCTTTCTCGCGACGTTCGACGGGCCGGCGCGCGCGATCCGCTGTGCGCTCGAGCTGCGCGACGCGGTGCGGGAGCTGGGCGTCGAGCTGCGCGCCGGCCTCCACACGGGCGAGTGCGAAGCGATCGGCGAGGACGTCGGCGGGCTTGCAGTCCACATCGGCGCGCGCGTCGGCGCGCTCGCGGCGCCGCGCGAGGTGCTTGTCTCCAACACGGTCAAGGACCTCGTGGTCGGCTCCGGCATCGACTTCGCCGACCGCGGCGAGCACGCGTTGAAAGGCGTGCCGGGCACGTGGCGCCTGTGGGCGGCCGGCGGCTGACGGTCGTTGTTCCACCTGCGGATGGGAGTCTTCTGTCCGCGGGCGGTGGAGCGGGATGTGGCCTGGAGCGAACATGCGTTCGTGTCGATCGTGTGCGTCCTGCTTCCGCGCTTCGAGCTCACGGTCGCCGCCGGCGATCGCGAGGAGTTGCTGCGCGAACCGGTCGCGCTCGCGCCATCGGGCCCGTCGACCCGTGAGGCGCGTGTGGGCGAGGTCTCTCCCGCTGCGGAGGCGTTCGGCGTCCATGTCGGAATGCCGCTCGGCGAGGCGCTTGCGCGCTGCCCGTCGCTGCGGCTCGTCCCGCCCGACCCTGCCGGCGTCGCGGACCGCTGGGAGCGGCTGCTGGTGCGGCTCGAGGCGATCGGTGCGGCGGTCGAGCCCGAGCGGCCGGGGTCGGTGTGCTTCGCGGCGCGCGGCCTGCTGCGGCTGCACGGCGGCTCGCTCGAGCGGGTGCTCGAGGCCGCGCGGCATGCACTGCGCCAGCCGGCGCGACTGGGCGCCGGGCCCTCGCGCTTCTGTGCATTCGCCGCGGCTTCCCGCGCACGTGTGCGTCGTCCCGAGCTCGTGGCGGGCGGGGAGGCCGAGGCGGCCGCCTACCTCGCGGCCTGCTCCGTCGCGCTGCTGCGCGGCCGCCACGAGACGGCCGCATTGCCCGAGCCGCTTGAGCGGCTCGGCATCGGGACGTTGGGCGAGCTGGCGGCGCTGCCGCGCGCGGCGGTCGCGGACCGCTTCGGCGCAGCCGGGCTGCTGGCGCACGAGCTCGCGCGCGGGCGCGATGGGAAGCTCGCGCCGCGCCGGCCGCCGGAGCGGCTGGCCGAGGAGCTCGAGCTGCCGGAGGCGCTCTCCGGCGTCCAGCTCGACCGCGCCCTGCAGCTGCTCGTCGATCGGCTGCTTGCGCGGCGGGAGCGGCGTGGTCGCACGCTGCGCACGGTGGTGCTGTCGGCCGTATTCGTCGAGGGCGGCACGTGGCGGGAGCGCGTCCCATTCCGCGAAGCGCTCGCGGACGCCCAGCGGATGCGGCTCGCGCTCGCACAGCGCCTGCAGCTCCTGCCCGCGCCGGCAGAGCGGCTGCGGCTCGCCGTCGAGCGTTTCGGGCCGCCGGCGAGCGATCAGCGATCGCTGCTCGACGAAGCTGCGGCGGTGCGCCGCTCGCGGCTGCGCGAGGCGGTCCGGCAGGCGCGCGCGGCGGCTGGGCCCGACGCCGCGCTGCGCGTGCTCGCGGTCGAGGCGGAGTCGCGCGTGCCGGAGCGCCGCGTCGTGCTGACGCCGTTCGATGGGTGACGTCGCCCGCGGTCCGCGCTTGCGATGACCGAGGGGCGACAACCGATAGGGCGCACGCATCGGCTCGCGCAGCCGCATCGCGCGCGGGTCGAGGCCGACCCCCTTGACGGTCGTCCGCTTCGGGTCGGTCAGCGAACGGTCGACGCCGTGCGCGAGTCATGGCTCGTGGAGGACCGTTGGTGGAACGGCAGCCCGATCCGCCGCCGCTACTGGGAGGTCGTCACGACCTGCGGCCGCAACCTCGTGGTCTTCCACGACCTACGCGGCGGGGGGTGGTTCGCGCAGCGCTGAGGTGGGCGGAGGGCCGGGCGCTACCAGTCGGTCGGCGGATCCGTCCCTACGACCGTGCCGTTCGCCGCGCGGAAGATCAGCCGGTCAGGGAATGCGCCCTCCTCCGGCCGGGGGACCTCGATCACGATCAGGTTGTCGACGACCGGCACCGTCAGGGTCAACCGCGACGGATAGACACGCGGTCTGCCGCCGAAGCGCAGCGACCGTCGTCCGAACACACCGGTGGCGGTGGCGGCGCCGTCGCGCACGAGGCGCACGAACAGTGACCGCCTCTTGCCGAGCGGGAGGGCGGCGGTGCTGCTTCCGCTGCTCGAATGCGAGTAGGAGACGCCGGCGGCCTCGGTCCCTACCGCGCCGTCAGCGCCGCGCCGATAGACCCAGATCGCATCTTCGATGACGACATGGCGCGGATGCGAGAACCGCTCCGTCTGGCGCTGCCATCTGAGGGCCTCGCTGCGTACGGCGGGCGACTCGCCGTCGAGCAGCTTCGTCAGCCGGTGACGACGCAGCCGATCGCACCAGGGTGGCCCGAAGTCGTCTCCTTCGGTGTCCTTCCCCGGCACGACCTAGAAGCTCTGGCCTCCGGTGGCGTGCACGACGCGGACCCAGTCGGCGAAGACCGTCAGTCCTTGGAGTCTTGATCGGGCGCCCGCCGGCAGCACGTCCTCGCCGCCGGCCGGTCGGCGCAGCACGCCGTAGCGTCGCAGCAGCGACGGAGCCGGGGTGTCGTGCGAGAGGCGTGGATGGCCGCCGTCGAGGCCACAGCGTGGGTGCGCGCGCTCGACGTCGCGGTAGGCGCGCCACAACAGGTGTTGTGCACGTCTCTGGGCGGGCGTTGGGCGCGGCGGTCGCGACGCGGCATCCGCGCTCGCCGGGATGACGATCAGCGCGATCGCCATAGCGGTCAGGACTTTTCGAACCATCTTCTGGATCGTATGAGGCGCTTGCTCGTCGTGCGCTGGCTCTGACGCTTCAACCTTCGAGCGGTAGCCAACACAGATGTGGGAGGCGAACATGTGTTCGTGCCCTATGTGGAGCTGCACGCGCATTCCGCCTTCTCGTTCCTGGACGGCGCTTCTCTGCCCGACGAGCTGGCGGTCGCGGCGCGGGAGCTGGGCCATGAGGCGCTTGCGCTGACCGATCACGACAACGTCTGCGGCGCGATGGAGCACGCGCAGGCGTGCAAGGCGATCGGCCTGCGAGCCCTGCACGGCGCCGAGCTGACGCTCGACGACGGCCGCCACCTGACGCTGCTCGTCGAGGACGAGCGGGGGTGGCGCAACCTCTGCCGGCTCGTGACCCGCGCGCATGCTCACACGCGCGGCGACGAGCCGGCGGGCCTGCGAGGGAGCCCGTCGGGGGACGGGGCTCCGGCAGGGGTGCACAAGCTGGGGGAGCCGGGAGCGGGCGGGGGGTCCGCTCCCGGCGTGCGCCCACGGACGGGCGCCGAGACCCGCGTGTCCTCGCCAAGCGCCCGCATCCGCCACGCCACCGATCCCCACGTCCCGCTCGCCGCGGTGCTCGAGCACGCAGAAGGCCTGGTCTGCCTCAGCGGCTGCGCCACGCATGGCATCCACGACCGCGCGGGCCTTCGAGCGCTGCGCGAGGCATTCGGGCCCGACAACCTGCGCGTCGAGTTGCAGCGCCCCTACCTGCGCGACGACCGCGCGCGCAACCGGCGGCTGGCGTCGCTTGCGCGCGAGCTGGCGCTGCGCACCGTCGCGACCGGCAACGTCCACGCGCACGCGCGTGCCCGCGCGCCGCTGCAGGACGCGCTCGTGGCGGTGCGCCACCACACGACGCTCGACGCCTCCGAGCCGCTGCGGCGCGGCAATTTCAGCCACGTGCTCGCGAGCCCCCACGCGATGGCCGCGCGCTTCGCCGCCGACCATCCCGAGGCGGTCGCGGAGAGCGTCCGGGTCTCAGACCGTCTTCGCTTCGATCTCCTTGAGCACCACGGCTATCGCTACCCCGGCGAAGAGGATGCCGGCGCCAACCGCACCCTCGCCGAGCTGGCGCGCTCGAAGCTCGACGTGCGCTACCCGCCCGGTCACGTCCTGCGCGGCGAAGCGATCGGGCGGCTGGAGCAGGAGCTGCGCATCATCGCGACGCTCGGCCTCTCCGGCTTCTTCCTGCTGCATCGCGACATGCTGGAGCTGGCGCGCGAGGTCGCGCTCGAGGTACGCGGGCCGGACACCGCGCGGGCGCTGCTGCCGCCCGGCCGCGGGCGCGGCTCCTCGGTCTCCTCGATCGTCTGCTACCTCACCGGCCTCTCGCACGTCGACCCGATCGCGAACGACCTCTTCCTCGGGCGCTTCCTCAACGACGAGCTGACCGCGCTGCCCGACATCGACCTCGACTTCCCGCGCGACGTGCGGGCTGCGCTGATCCCGCGTATCCACGAGCGCTACGGCAAGGACCGCTCCGCGCTCGTCGCGGCTTTTCCCACCTACCGCGCGCGCGGCGCGATCCGCGAGCTCGGCAAGGCGCTCGGACTGCCGCCGGGAGAGATCGAGCGCGTCGCGCGCGGCTCGGAGGGGTGGTCGGCGCGGGATGTGGCTCATGACGTGGCGTCGGCACTCGGCGAGCAGCGCCTCGCGCAGGGACGTTGGGCATGGCTCGCCAGGCTCTCCGAACAGGCGCACGGCCTGCCGCGCCACCTCTCCCAGCACCCCGGCGGGATGGTCGTCGCGACGCGCCCCCTGATCGACTGCTGTCCGATCGTCCCGGCCGCGATGGAGGGCCGTCAGATGGTCCAGTGGGACAAGGACTCGTGCGCCGACGCCGGCTTCCTGAAGATCGACCTGCTCGGGCTCGGGATGCTGTCTGCGGTCGAGCGTGCGGTCGAGGACATCGCCAAGCACCGCCACGAGCGCATCGACCTCTCGCGCATCCCCTACGACGACCCGCCGACCTACGACGCGATCCAGAGAGCGGAGACGACCGGCGTCTTCCAGATCGAGAGCCGCGCGCAGATGGCCTCGCTGCTGCGCACCAGGCCGAGAACGCTGCAGGACATCACGATCCAGGTGGCGATCGTGCGGCCCGGACCGATCCAGGGCGGCGCCGTGAATCCCTACATCGAACGGCTCCAGCGGCTGCGCGCCGACCCCGACTATGAGGTCCCGTATCTCCATCCCTCGCTGGTCGAGCCGCTCAGGGAGACGCTCGGCACGATCATCTTCCAGGATCAGGTGATCGAGGTCGCGATGGCGTTCGCCGGCTTCTCTCCCGGCCAGGCGGAGGGGCTGCGCCGCGCGATGAGCCGCAAGCGCTCGGAGGCGGCGATCGAGGCGCACCATCGCGCGTTCGTCGCGGGCGCGATGGCGACCCACGGCGTCCGTGAGGAGCTGGCCGAGCGCGTCTTCGAGATGGTGCGCGGCTTCTCGGGCTTCGGCTTTCCCAAGGCACACGGCGCCGCCTTCGGGCTGCTCGCCTACCAATCGACGTGGCTGCGCGTGCACTACGCGCCGGAGTTCCTGACCGCGCTGCTGAACGAGCAGCCGATGGGCTTCTATCCGCCCGATGCGCTCGTGCACGAGGCGCAGCGGCGGGGGCTGACGATCCTGCCGCCGGACGTGAACGCGAGCGAGGTCGACTGCACGGTCGAAGCGGTCGACGCCGGGGCCGGCACCGGCGTCGTGCGGATCGGGCTCGGCTACGTGCGCGGGGTGCAGAAGGCCGATGCGGAGGCGCTCGTCGCCGCGCGTGCGGCCGGCGGTCCCTTCCGCGACCTGGGGGAGCTGGCGGCGCGCGCCGGCGCCGGCCGGCCGGCGTTGGAGCTGCTTGCCTGGTCAGGTGCGTGTGACGCGCTCGCCGGCGGCGACCGCCGCGTCGCGCTGTGGCGGCTGGGGGTGGCAACGCCGGGCCGACGCGTCCCGCAGGGCACGCAGCTCGCGCTCGGCCTCGACCTCCCGCAGGCACCCAGGCTGACGAAGCTCGGCCCGTGGGGCGAGCTGCTCGCCGACTACGACGCGACTGGCCTCACCGCCCGCTCGCACCCGCTCGCGCAGCTGCGCCCGGCGCTGCCGCAGGGCGTCGTCCCCAGCCGCAACCTGCCGCGGATCGACCACGGCGCGCGCGTGAGCGTCGCCGGCATGGTGGTCGCGCGCCAGCGCCCCGGCACCGCCAGCGGCGTCGTCTTCATGCTGCTGGAGGACGAGCACGGCACGATCAACCTGATCGTGCCGCCGAAGCTGTACGAGGCCAGTCGCCTGACGGTGCGCACGGAGCCGCTGGTGCTCGCGGCGGGTCGGCTGGAGCGCCACCCCGCGGCGGGCGGAGGGATCAACGTGCTCGTCGAGCGGATCGAGCCGCTGCACGCGCCGAGCACGACGCTCGCCGACGTCCGGGAGCTCGCGCCGGCCGGCGCGGCGGACGACTTCCGTGCCGTGGCGCCCGCTGTCATGAGCTTCGCGCAGGGGCGGCGGCGGTAGGCGCCGACCGCCGGCGTGCGGGCGCTCGCGACCCTCGGGGCGGTTCCCCCTTCCATTCCGTGGGGCGCTCAGGGTAGGGTGCGCACGCCAGATGCTCGCAACCGCCGCATTTCTCGCCTTCTGGGTCGTCGTCGGGCTCGTGCTGTTCTTCATCGCGCTGCGCGGCGGGCCGCGCGGCGCGCGTGCGACGCTGCAGTCGCAGAGCCGCGGCGGACGCCGCACGGCGACGATCGTGTTCGCTGCCTTCTACCTCGCCGTCGGCATCGCGGTTCCCGCGCTGATCCTGATCGGCGACCACGACAGCGCCGACGCGCGCGTGGGCGGCACCACGATCGAACTGACGCAGCAGGAGCAGGACGGCCGCCAGATCTTCGGGGAGCGCTGCGGGAGCTGTCACACGCTCGCGGCGGCGCACGCCAACGGCAAGGTGGGGCCCAACCTCGACAGCTTGATGCCGCCGAAGGGCCTCGTCGCCGACGCGGTCGAGAGAGGCCGTCAGCGCGGCAGCGGCACGATGCCCGCCGGCATCGTCCAGGGCGAGGACGTGGCCGCCGTGTCGGCGTTTGTCGCCGCCGTCGCCGGCAAGTAGTTCCCGGAGCTTCCGGGAACGGCTGGCCGCCGCACCGCGATTCCGACCGCCGGTCTCCATAACATCGGTCAAACGCAGGTACACGGCTCGCTTCGCTGCGCTAGGATCGCCCCGCACAACGACCGCTGAATTCCCGCTCGCCATGGAGCGGGAAGCGGGGGACCCAGGACATCGGGGCGAATCGTGCAGGCCGCACGTAGCGCCGCTCTTTCGGCGCGAGCCCGTCAGCTAACCCCGTAAGCCGACGAAAGAGGACCGAATGCCACCTGCCGAGGCGCCCCCACGCCCCGCCCGCACCGCAGCGGCCCCGCGCCGCACCGTCGTGATCCGCGGCCAGGTCGCCCCTCCGCCGCGGGTGAGCGGGACCGGATACACCGGAGCGCCGGCTCGCCGGCGTCCGCCGCGCCGCACCAGCGAACGGATCGCCGGCACGCGCCCCGACCGCGCCGCCCTGTGGGCCGTGATGATGGGGGTCTTCCTCATCATGGTCGCGGTGCTCACCGCGCACGGCGCCTGATCTCGGCGCATCGCGGTTTCACGCAGGCGTGAGCCTGCGTTTAGGTCCGGCCGTATAAGGAGAAAGATCCCCAACGCCGCGCGCTGCGCGTGCGTCCTCCAGTGCTCTCCTGAAGTGCGGTGACGCCATGAGAACTCCCATGAGCCGGTTCCATATCCATGACGACCTGACCGCCCCCGAGGACTCGGCGCCGGTCCTGCGGGCCGCGACCGCGACTGGCGCCCAGCTGCCGAACTTCCTCGGCGTCCTCGCCGGCTCGCCGGCGGCGCTGCGTGCCTACGCCCGCTTCCGCTCCGAGCTGCGCCACGGCCGCCTGTCGGCGGCCACGCTCGAGCGGATCGCGCTTGCGGTCGCCGAGCACGACGGGTCGGCACCCGGCGTCGCGATGCACACGCGCGCGGCCCGGGCGATCGGCTTGCGATGGGACGAGGTGCAGCTCGCGCGTCAGTGCGACTCGAAGGACCAGCGCGAAGCGGCGCTGCTGCGCTGGATCTGCGCGCTGCTCGACGGCGCCAAGCCGGCGATGCACCTGCACGAGGAGGCGCGCGAGGCCGGCTGGGACGACGAGGAGCTGCTGGAGGCGATGGCCGCCGTCGCGCTCGAGCGCTTTACGGCGATGGTGAACGTCGCCGGCGAGGTCCCCGTCGACGGCTCCGTCGAGGAGTCGCGCACGTTGACTGCCGCCTGAGCGTCGCGCCCCTATCGGCTGTGCCGCCGCAGTAGGCTCCGAGGCCCGTCGCCGCACGAAGAACGCCTCAGGAGCCAGCCATGCCCGACGCCCCGCTCACCGCCGATGACGTCATGCGCCTCGTGCAGGAGCGCGACATCCGCTTCATCCGGCTGTGGTTCACGGACATCCTGGGGCAGCTGAAGTCGTTCTCGATCAACAGCAGCGAGCTGGCGGACGCGTTCGAGGGCGGCGCGGGCTTCGACGGCTCCTCGATCACCGGCTTCAACGCGATCGAGGAGTCGGACATGATCGCGGTGCCCGACCCGGCCACCTTCGCCGTGCTGCCATGGCGACCGAGCGAGGACGGCGTCGGTCGCATGTTCTGCGACATCCAGACGCCGGAGCGCACGCCCTACGAGGGCGATCCACGCCACGTGCTGCGGCGCGCGCTGGAGCGCGCGACCGCGATGGGCTTCGACGACTTCATGGTCGGGCCGGAGCTCGAGTACTTCTACTTCAGAGACGCGAGATCGACCGAGCCGCTCGACCAGGGCGGCTACTTCGATCTGACGACGCTCGACGCCGGCTCGGACCTGCGGCGCGAGACGATCTTCGCGCTCGAACAGCTCGGCATCCACGTCGAGTACAGCCACCACGAGGTCGGCCCCTCGCAGCACGAGATCGACATGCGCTACGCGCCCGCGCTCAAGATGGCCGACGATTGCATGACCTATCGCCTCACCGTCAAGGAGTGTGCGATGAAGTACGGGCTGCACGCGACGTTCATGCCGAAGCCGCTGTTCGGCGAGAACGGCTCCGGCATGCACACGCACATGTCGCTCTTCAGAGGCGGCAGAAACGCGTTCTTCGACGCCGAGGACCAGTACTTCCTGTCTGACATCGGCAAGGCGTTCATCGCCGGTCAGCTGCGCCACGCGCGCGAGGTCAGCTCGATCTTCGCCCAGTGGGTCAACTCCTACAAGCGGCTTGTGCCGGGCTACGAGGCGCCGACGTACGTCGCCTGGTCGCGGCGCAACCGCTCCGCGCTGGTGCGCGTGCCGCTCTACCACCCCGGCAAGGAGCCGGCGACGCGGATGGAGCTGCGCTGCCCCGACCCCGCGTGCAACCCGTACCTGACGTTCGCGGCGCTGCTGCAGGCCGGCCTGGAGGGCGTCGAGCACGGCTACGAGCTGCCCGAGCCGATGGAGAAGAACCTCTATCACCTGGCGCCCGACGAGCGCCGGCGACTCGGCATCGAGCAGTTGCCCGCGACGCTCGGCGAGGCGATCGAGCTGACGGCCGAGTCCGAGCTCGTGCTGCGCACGCTTGGCGAGCACATGTTCAACCGCTTCGTCGAGATCAAGCGGCAGGAGTGGGAGGACTACCGCGTCCAGGTCACCCAGTGGGAGCTGGACCGCTACCTGCCGGTGCTCTGACGCGGATCAGTCGCGCGCCAGCTCAGCGCCCTTGGCGGCGTCGAGCAGGTGCTCGTGGCGCACCAGCTTGACGCGCGGGCGGCCGTGGGGCTCGCCGGCGCTTCTCTCGGCCTCGTCGATCGCCTGCCAGTGCGTGTAGGTGATGTGGTCGGGGACGCGGTCGGCGAGCAGTTGGAGGATCGCGTCGGCGTCGTCCACGGCCGGCGCGGGCAGCGCGCCGGCGGCGTGGTCGGCGAGCAGGTGATCGACGGTGTCCTGGCTGTCCTTCTTGTTCGTGCCGATGATCCCGCTGGGACCGCGCTTGATCCAGCCGGAGACGTACTCGCCGGGCTGCTGCGTCCCGCCCGGCGCGTCGAGCACGCGGCCGTGGTCGTTGGGGATCGTGCCCGAGCGCTCGTCGAACGGGACGCCCGGCAACGGCTTGCCCTTGTAGCCGACCGAGCGGAACACGAGCTGGCAGGGGATCGTCTCCTCGGCCTCGGTCACGACCGCCCGCAGCCGGCCCTCGCCGTCCTCGACGAGCTCGGTGCGCCCGACGCGCACGCCCTCGACGCGATCGGTCCCGACGATCTCCAAAGGGGAGGCGAAGAAGCGCAACACGATCCGGCGATCGTGGCCGTGCGGCTCGCTGGCGGCGTAGCCGTGCAGCACCTCGATCTTCTTCTTGACCTGCGCGTCGGCCTCCTCGACGATCCGCGCGCTTGCGGGGTCGAGCTCCATGTCGCCCGGGTCGACGATCACGTCCGCCTCGGCCAGCTCGGAGAGCTCGATCAGCTCTGGGGTCGTGAACGCCGCCTGCGCCGGGCCGCGACGCCCCAGCACGACGACCTCCTCGATCGAGGAGCCCGCCAGCGCCTCGAGCGCGTGATCGGCCACATCCGTGGCAGCGAGCGTCTCGCGAGGCAGCGCCAACATGCGCGCGACGTCCAAGGCGACGTTGCCGTTGCCGACCACGACCGCCGTCGTGGCCGTCAGATCGAACTCGTGGTCGGCGAAGTCCGGATGGCCGTTGTACCAAGCCACGAACTCCGTCGAGGAGTGCGAGCCGGCGAGGTCCTCGCCGGGAATGCCGAGCCGGCGGTCGCCGGACGCGCCGAACGCATACACGACCGCGTGGTAATGGCGCTTGAGCTCCTCCACCGGCAGATCGCCGCCAACCTCGACGTTCCCGAAGAAGCGGAAGCCGTCGTTCGCGGCCGTCTTCTCATAGCGGCGCGTGACCGCCTTGATCTTCGGATGATCCGGCGCCACCCCTGCGCGCACCAGCCCCCACGGCGTCGCGAGACGCTCGAACATGTCGACGCGCACGTCGAGGTCCTTGGCGGTCAACAGCTGCTCAGCGGCATAGAAGCCGGCCGGACCGGATCCGACGACGGCGACGCGAATGGGGGAGGTGGACATGGCTGGAGGGTAGCCGCCGGTTGCCCAAGACGCGGTGAAGCCGGCGGCCGTCAGCGTTCAATCGAGCAGGGCTGCGAGCGCCGCCGGCTCCGTCACCGGCGCCTGGCAGGCGAAGCGCTCGCACACGTACGCGGCCGCGTCGCCGTTCGGTGCGGCGGTGCGTCTGGCGAGCAGCGGGACCTCGTCGGTCGGCTGCGCCGCGCCGGCGAGCACGACGTGGGGACGGAACGCCCCCCGCACCGTTCGCGCCAACGCGTCGGCGGTCGGCCCCGACCCAACGATCGCGACCTCACGTACGTCGTCGGCCTGCAGCAGGTCGAGCGCCTGCAGGAGGTGCGCGAACGCGAGCGGATGGCGCGCGGCGATCGGGTGCAGCAGCGCGATCACGCCGCGCGCCCGCTCCTCGTACGACGCCTCGCCGGTCAGCCGCGCGAGCCGCAGCAGCCCGAGCGCCATCGAAGAGTTGCCGGACGGGATCGGCGTGTCTTCCAGGTCCTTGCGCCGCGCGACGAGCTGCTCGTGGTCGTCCGCGGTCGAGAAGAAGCCGCCGCGCTCGTCGTCGGCGAAGCGCGCGATCGTCACGTCGGCCAGCGCCCGCGCCTCGGCGAACCAGCGCTCCTCGAACGTCGCCTCATACAGCGTCAGCAGCGCCTCGATCAAGAACGCGTGGTCCTCGAGGTAGCCGGCCAGGTGCGCGCGGCCGGCCTTCCAGGTGCGCAGCAGGCGCCCGTCGCCACAGCGCAGTTCGCGCAGCAGGAAGCCCGCGCAAGCCCGCGCGGCGTCGAGGTAGTCGGCGCGCTCGAGCACGGCGCCGGCTTGCGCCAGTGCGCTCACCATCAGCGCGTTCCAGGACGTGAGGCGCTTGTCGTCGCGTCCCGGTCGCACGCGCTGGTCGCGCGCGGCCATCAGGCGGCGCTTGATCTCCGGCAGCTCGGGCGGGTCGTCGTCGGAGCCGGCGCGCACGAGGATCGACCGTCCCTCGAAGTTTCCGGTCTCCGTCACGCCCCAGTGCGCGAGCGCGATCTCGGCCAGCCGCTCGTCGCCGATCGCCGCCCGCAGCTCGGTGGGCGTCCACACGTAGAACTTGCCCTCGACGCCCTCCGAGTCGGCGTCGAGCGCGGAGGCGAAGCCGCCCTGCGGGCCGCGCAGCTCGCGCAACGCCCAGTCGAGCGTCTCGGTGCAGACCTGCCTGAGCAGCGGGTCGCCACCGCTCACCTGCCAGCCATGCAGGTACGCGCGCGCCAGCAGGGCGTTGTCGTAGAGCATCTTCTCGAAGTGCGGGACGACCCAGGCGGCGTCGACCGCGTAGCGCGCGAAGCCCCCGCCGAGCTGGTCGTAGATGCCGCCGCGCGCCATCGCGCGCAGCGCGCGCAGTGCGGGGTCGGCGGGGGGCGGGTGGGCGGGATCCGGGTCGCCGTCCGCGCGCGCGAGCAGCAGCTCGATCGCGGACGCCTGCGGGAACTTCGGCGCACCGCCGAAGCCGCCGTGGACGTGGTCCTCGCGATCGGCGATCGCCTGCACCGCGGTCGCCAGCAGGCCGGGCTCGGGCTCGCCCGGCTCGGGCTCGATGCGCGCGCTCACGCCGAGGTGCTCGACGATCCGGGCGCCCTGCTGCTCGATCTCCGCGCGCCGCTGCGTCCAGGCCTCGACGATCGCCTCCAGCAGCTGTCTCCAGCCGGGCAGCCCTTGACGGCCGACCGGCGGGAAGTACGTCCCGGCGTAGAAAGGCACCTGCTCGGGCGTGGCGAACGCGTTCAGCGGCCAGCCGCCGTGGCCGGTCATCGCCTGCACCGCGTCCATGTAGATCGCATCGACGTCGGGGCGCTCCTCGCGGTCGACCTTGATGCAGACGAAGTGCTCGTTCATGTAGGCGGCGACGTCGGGATCCTCGAACGACTCGCGCTCCATCACGTGGCACCAGTGGCACGCGGAGTAGCCGATCGAGATGAGCAGCGGCACGTCGCGCTGGCGCGCCTCCGCGAGCGCGCGCTCGTCCCACGGCTGCCAGGCAACCGGGTTGTCCTTGTGCTGCAGGAGGTAGGGGGAGGTCTCGCCCGCGAGACGGTTCGGCATCGGTCTCACGGTAGCGTTCCCGGCATGAGCCACCACCGTCATCCCGTCAGCGCCGCCGGCGCGCCGCCGGCGATCGGTCCGTACGTGCACGCGGTGCGTGCAGGCGGGCTGCTGTTCTGCTCCGGTCAGATCCCGCTCCACCCCGAGACGGGGGAGATCGTCGGCGCGGACGCCGCCGAGCAGGCGGGCCGCTGCCTGGAGAACCTGCAGGCCGTGTGCGCGGCAGCGGGCGCGAGCCTCGCCGACGCGGCGAAGATCACCGTCTACCTGAGCGACATGGCCGACTTCACCGCCGTCAACGAGGTGTACAGCTCGTTCTTCGAGAGCGATCCGCCGGCGCGCGTGGCGGTGGCGGTCGCCGGCCTTCCGCGCGACGCGCTCGTCGAGCTCGACGCGGTCGTGGCACTGCCGGACTGACGGAGCGGATCGGGATGCAGGAGGCGGCTGTCGACCTCGCGCGCATCCGGGCCGCGGCTGCCGCCGGGGCGGGCGTCGTGCGTGAGACGCCGGCGCTTGAGTCGCGAACGCTGTCCGAGCGCGCCGGCGGCGCGATCGCACTGAAGGCCGAGAACCTGCAGCGCACCGGTTCCTTCAAGCTGCGCGGCGCGCTCGCGAAGCTCGCGGCGCTTGGTGAGGGCGCGCGCAACGGCGTCATCGCCGGCAGCGCCGGCAATCACGGGCAGGCGGTCGCCTATGCGGCGCGCGAGCGCGGCGTCCCGTGCGAGATCGTCATGCCAGAGGGCGCCGCGATCACAAAGGTGGAGGCGTGCCGTGCGGCGGGCGCGCAGGTGCGCCTGGTTTCAGGTGCGGTCGACGACGCGGTCAGTGCTGCGCGCGAGCACGCGGCCGCGGCTGGGCTCGCCTTCCTGCATCCCTACGACGACCCGGACGTGATCGCGGGGCAGGGCGGCGTCGGGCTTGAGCTCGCTGCGCAGGTGCCGCAGCTCGCGCGCGTGGTCGTGCCGGTCGGCGGCGGCGGACTCGCCGGCGGCGTGGCGGTCGCCGTCAAGGCGCTGCAGCCCAACGTCGAGGTGGTCGGCGTGCGGATCGAGCCGCACGCGAGCACGATCGCGGACGGGATCGCGGTGAAGGCGCCCGGCGACCTGACCGGGCCGCTGCTGCGGCGGTGGGTCGACGACATCGTCAGCGTCGGAGAGGACGACGTGGCAGAGGCGATGGTGCTGCTGATGGAGCATTCGAAGCTCGTCGTCGAGGGCGCCGGCGCGGTCGGCGTCGCGGCGCTGCTGGGCGGCGCCGTTGCACCGGCAGCGGACGGCACGACCGCGATCGTCCTGTCGGGCGGCAACGTCGACGTCGGGCTGCTCGCCTCGCTGGCGCGGCGGCACGAGTCGATTGCGGGCCGGCGGCTGATGCTGATCACGACGCTGCCCGATCGCCCGGGCGAGCTCGGCCGGCTGCTCGACCTGATCGCCGCGCAGGGCGCGAACCTGCTCGACGTCGTGCACCTGCGCGAGGGCGTCGCGCTGCACGTGCGGGAGACGTCAGTGCAGCTCGTGCTGGAGACGCGCGACCGCGCGCACGCGCAGCGGGTGCAGGGCGCGCTCGCGGACGCCGGCTACGAGCTGCACGCGCTCGCGCGCTGAGCGGCGTCAGCCGGTCGGCTGCGGCTGCGACGCGCCTGCCTCGCGATGCGCGCGCGCCGCCTCGACCAGTCCGCCGATCACGCGGCTGCGCTCGTCCGCCTCCGGGTGCCATTGCACGCCGAGCACGAACTGCTCGCCTGGCAGCTCGAGCGCCTCCGGCAGGCCGTCGATCGTCGCGACGCCGGTCACCAGGAGCCCGTCGCCGACGCGGTCGACGCCTTGGTGGTGGTGCGACTTCGTGCCGTGCAGCTCCTCGCCGGCGGCGCGCGCGGCGAGCGAGCCGGGCACGAGCCGCACGTCGTGGTCGGCGCCGTCGAACGAGCCGCGCGCCTTCAGGTGATCATGGTGGCCGAAGCGCTGAGGCAGGTGCTGGTGCAGCGTGCCGCCGAAGGCGATGTTGAGCAGCTGCATGCCGCGGCAGATCCCCAGCACGGGGATCCCGCGCGCGACGGCACGCCGCACGAGCGCGAGCTCGAACGCGTCGCGCTCCGGCACCGGGTCGACGGTCGCGGGGTCGAGCTCGGCGCCGTAGCTGGCCGGATCGATGTCGGCGCCGCCGACGAGCATCAGCCCGTCGATCAGGTCGAGTGCCTCGTCGGGCGCCTCGACGAGCGCCGGATCGGGCGCGAGCAGCAGCGCCATTGCGCCCGCGCGACGGACCGCGTCGAGATAGTTGATCGGCAGCAGCGCAGCACGCTGGTCCCACACGCTCCACTGAGCGCGCTCGAGCGCGGTGCAGACGCCGATGACGGGACGCGATGGCATGCCGCATCTGAGCCTAGCCCGCCGGTCCCTCGCACGCTCGCTGCAGAATCGTGACGCCTCCGTCACCTTCTCCGGTAGGGTCTGCGCAGATGGAGGAGAACGCCCGTCAGTTCGACGTCGACTGGGTCGTCATCGGCTCCGGCTTCGGCGGCAGCGTCTCGGCGCTGCGGCTGGCCGAGAAGGGCTACCGCGTCGCCGTGCTGGAGTGCGGCAGACGCTTCCGCGACCAGGACTTCGCGAGATCGACGTGGAGACTGCGCAGATACTTCTGGGCGCCGCGCGTCGGCATGCGAGGAATCATGCGCGTCTCGACGTTCAAGGACATCTCCGTCGTCTCCGGCTGCGGCGTCGGCGGGGGCAGCCTCGGCTACGCCAACACGCTGTACGTGCCGCCGTCGCAGTTCTTCGACGACCCGCAGTGGCGCGACCTCGGCGACTGGGAGCGCGATCTCGCGCCGCACTACGCCGAGGCGCAGCGGATGCTCGGCGTCGTGCAGACGCCGGAGGACGATCCCGCCGACCAACTGCTGAAGCAGCTGGGCGAGCACCTCGGTGTCGGCGACACCTACAGAAAGACGCCCGTCGGCGTCTACTTCGGCGAGGGTCCGGGCGTCACCTCGCCCGACCCGTTCTTCGGCGGCGAGGGTCCCGAGCGCACCGGCTGCATCGCGTGCGGGCGCTGCATGGTCGGCTGCCCCCACGGCGCCAAGAACACGCTCGTGAAGAACTATCTGTACCTCGCGGAGCAGCGCGGCGTCACCGTCACGCCCGACCGCACGGTGATCGACGTCAAGCCGCTCGGCGCCCAAGACGGCTCCGACGGCTACGCGATCACGAGCGTCGCGTCCGGCATCCGCCGCAACCGCGACCGCCAGACGCTCACCGCACGCGGCGTCGTCGTCGCGGCCGGCGCGCTCGGCACGAACAGACTGCTGCAGCGCTGCCGCCTGTCGGGCTCGCTGCCGCGCATCTCGCACCGCCTCGGCGAGCTGGTGCGCACGAACAGCGAGGCGATCCTCGCCGTCACCGTCCCGCCGGACTACCCGGAGGACCTGACGAAGCGCGTCGCGATCTCCTCCTCGATCTACCCGGACCCGTACACGCACATCGAGACGGTCACCTATGGCGAGGCGGGCGATTCGATGGCGACGCTCTACACGCTGCTCGTCGGGGACGGCACGCGCGTGACGCGCCCGTTGAAGCTGCTGGGGCAGATCGTCCGCCACCCGGTCAAGTTCGCGCAGGCGCTGTGGCCGAAGGGCTGGTCGCGCCGCACGATCATCGTGCTCGTGATGCAGACGCTCGACAACGCGATCGCGCTGCGGCCGAAGCTCACGCGCTCCGGCGACGTGCGCCTGCAGACCGAGCAGGACGCCGACAGACCGAACCCGACGTTCATCCCGGTCGCGAACCAGGCGGCCGAGTGGCTCGCCGAGCGCACCGGCGGGGTCGCGCAGTCGAGCGTGATGGAGGCGCTGCTGAACATCCCCTCGACCGCGCACATCCTCGGCGGCGCGGTGATCGGCGCCGATCCCGAGCAGGGCGTCGTCGACGCCGGCCAGCGCGTGTTCGGCTACGAGAACCTGCTCGTGTGCGACGGCGCCGCGGTGCCGGCAAACGTCGGTGTGAATCCGAGCCTCACGATCACCGCGCTCGCGGAGCACGCGATGAGCCGCATCCCGCGCGCGGGCGAGCAGGCGGCGCCGCCGCAGCCGGTCGCGGCCTAGGCTGGCCAGCCAGCCAGGTCCGGGGTACGATCGGACGGCGCAGGGGCGGCGGGGGAGATCGTCCCGCGCTCGATCGAAGGGGGAGCTTCGATGGCACGGGCAGGACTGCTCGCGATCGCGGCGACGATCGCGTCGATGGCGTGGCCGGCGTTCGCGCACGCAGACGGACCGGGTGTCGGCACGGCCTCGGTCGTCTCGCTCGGCGACTCGTACATCTCGGGCGAGGCGGGACGCTGGGCCGGCAACACGAACGAAGAATCCAGCTGGGTCGACGCGCTCGGCTCGACCGCCTACTACGACAACGAAACGCACACAGCCGAGAAGATCGCCGGCTGTCACCGTTCGCTATCGGCAGAGGTCTACATCGGCGGCGGCCTTAACACGATGAACCTCGCCTGCTCGGGTGCGACGACCTCGACGCACTTCGGCGAAGAAGAAGAATTCAAGCCGGGGATCGACTTCTACAGCAGCGGCTCGAACAGAGGCCAAGCGCTCATGCTGCAGGAGTACGCGAGAACGCACAACGTGAGGATGGTCGCGCTCTCGATCGGCGGCAACGACTTCAACTTCGCCTCGATCGTGCAGGACTGCCTGACCGACTGGCTCACCTCGCCGTCGTGGTGGCAGGACCACTGCAACGACGACTCCGAAGTGACGGCGAACTTCACGGCCGAAAACATCGCCGCCAAGACGACCGCGATCAAGAACGCGATCCTCAACATCCACAGAGCGATGGTGGAAGCCGGCTACAGAGACGAAATGTATGCCGTGATCGTCCAGGACTACGAGTCGCCGCTGCCCAACGGCTCCGGCTTCCGCTATCCCGAGGAAGGCTGGTCCCGGCAGGAAGTCGGCGGCTGCGGCTTCTGGAACGCCGACGCGAACTGGGCCAACGAACAGGCACTGCCGAGGATCGACGCGGCCGTTCACAACGCCGCCACCGAATCGAGACTGACGAACGTCAGGACGCTGCTGCTCGCCTCTGCCTTCAATTCCCGGCGGCTGTGCGAGAACACGGTCGGGCTGCTGGAGGAGAGAGGGATCAGCTCCTGGAGAGCGGCAGGCGCGGTCGACAGGACCGAGTGGGTCAACCAGATCCGCACCGTCTCGGCGCTCTTCGGCGTCTACGAGATCCAGGAAGACCTGCACCCCAACTACTGGGGGCAGCTGGCGCTGCGCAACTGCCTGCGCCAGGCCTACAACTCCGGCACGCCGAGAGGCGGCACGTGCACCCGCACGGGCACCGGCCTCACCGCCGGCGGCGAGCCGGTGATGACGCTCAGATAGCGGCGCATGGCCGGGGCGGGCGCGCGCTCGTCCCGGCCGTTCGTCGGCGCTTCGAGCGCGAAGTTCCCGGCCGGGAAGTATCCTCGGATTCCGAAAAGCGAGACCTTCCACCTTTCCCGGACCCGGAGCGAAAAGACCCCATGGCCGCAGTGATCGAGAAGACCGACGAGCAGCAGGCGATCTGCGAGATGGTGCGGCAGTTCGCGGACGAGCAGATCCTCCCGAACGCCGAGCACTACGACCACGAGGACGCCTTCCCGGAGCCGATCGTCGAGCAGATGAAGGAGCTCGGCCTGTTCGGCGTCACGATCCCCGAGGAGTATGGCGGGATGGGGCTCGACCTGACGACCTACGCGATGATCGTCGAGGAGCTCTCGCGCGGCTGGATCTCGATCTCCGGCGTCGTCAACACGCACTTCATCGGCTCCTACCTGCTGATGAAGTTCGGCACCGAGGAGCAGAAGCAGAAGTACCTGCCGCGGATGGCGACGGGCGAGATCCGCGCCGCCTTCTCGCTGTCCGAGCCGGAGCTCGGCTCCGACGTCGCCGCGATCAAGACGACCGCGAAGAAGCGCGAGGACGGCGCCTGGGAGATCAACGGCCAGAAGATGTGGGTCACCAACGGCCTGCGCTCAGATCTGGTCTTCGTCTTGGTCCGGACTGATCTGAATGCGGACAAGCCGCAGCGCGGGATGACCTGCTTCATCGCCGAGAAGGTCGCCGGCGAGCACGAGAACACCGGGGAGTACGCGGGCTTGAACGTCCCACCGCAGCTCAGAAAGATGGGCTACAAGGGGGTCGAGTCGACGGAGCTCGTGTTCGACGGCTACGTCTGCCCGGCCGACAACATCCTCGGCGGCGAGGCGGCCGGCCTCAACAAGGGCTTCCCGCAGATGATGGACGCGCTCGAGCTCGGTCGCGTGAACGTCGCCGCGCGCGGCGTTGGGATCGCGCAGCGCGCGCTGGAGCTGGCGCTGCGCTACTCGCAGGAGCGCAGAACGTTCGGCAAGCCGATCGCGCAGCACCAGGCGATCCAGTTCAAGCTGGCGGACATGGCGACGCAGGTCGACGCGGCGCGGCTGCTGACCAACCGCGCGGCGCGCATGAAGGACGCCGGCGCGCGCTCCGACATCGAGGCCGGCATGGCGAAGCTGTTCGCGAGCGAGGCCGGGCGCTTCTGCGTCGAGGAGGCGTTCCGCATCCACGGCGGCTACGGCTACTCGAAGGAGTACGAGATCGAGCGCCTCTACCGCGACGCGCCGCTGCTGCTGATCGGCGAGGGCACGTCCGAGATCCAGCGCATGGTGATCGGGCGCAAGCTGCTCGAGCGCCACAAGATCTGATCTCGCCGTGCGAGGCACGCGCTGGGCGGCGCCGGACGCCACCCGACGTCTTGCCAATGCAACCAGCATTGGCTTCGACATCGTGCGTCGCCCGGCATCCACCCATCGCACCCCTCGCATCCGCGAGATACGTGGCATCGACCACTAGACTGCCGGCCCTGACCTCCGCCACGGACACCAGAAGCCTCATCGAGCAGGGCGTGCGCCGGTTCCTCGACGAGGTGCCGGCGCTGCAGCCGTTGAGACTCGTCGTCGGCTTGGAGCTGCGCGGCCGTGGGGACGTGCAGCTCTACCGCGTCGAGCTGCCGGGTCCGGTCGTGACGAAGGACATCGCCTCAGACGCGAAGGTCCGTCTGCAGGTCACGCGCTCGCACTTCAACGAGCTGGCGGCCGACGGCAGCGTGAAGCACTGGCGCGCCGCGTTCGAGCACGGCGACGCCAAGGCGACCGGCGTCGAGCAGATCCTCAGACTGATCCGCCAGGTGGTGGAGAAGCAGGAGGAGCGCTCCCGCACCCGCCGCGCGCGGCACTAGTAGCCGCGGCGCGCTCAGCTGTCGCGATCGGCTCCCGGGTCGCTCGGCACGTCGCTGTGCTGGTCGGTGTCGCCGAGCGGCGTGTCGTCATCCGCCGGCGCCGCCGGTGGTCGGTCGGCGCTCGGGCTCTCGTCGCCGCCTCTGGCGCCCGTCTCCCGCTCGGCGTCTTCCGGTGCCTCGGCTGTGTCGCGATCGTGTGGGTCCTCGTTCATGGAGGCGACGCTACCCGCACACGGACACACCGACTCGCCGCATGGGTACGCTCGTCGCATGGGCAGCGACGAGCGCCCGATCGGGCTGCGGATGCCGGCGGAGTGGGCGCCGCACGAGCGCACGCTGATCGCCTGGCCGGCGCGTGATGAGGCTTGGCGCGGCGCGAGCATCGAGCAGGCGCGCGACGTGCATGCGCAGGTGGTCGCCGCGATTGTGGCGTTTGAGCCGGTGACGCTCGTCGCGGACCCGGCGCACGCGCGGGACGCGCGCCGACGCGTCACGGCCGCGAACGTCGAGCTGCTGGAGGCGCCGATCGACGACTCCTGGCTGCGCGACTCGGGCCCGCTGATCGTCAGCGGCCCCGCGGGCAGGCGCGCCGGCATCGACTTTCGCTTCAACGCCTGGGGCGAGGCGTTCACGCCCTACGACAAGGACGCGGCGATCGCCGCTCGCGTGCTCGACCACCTCGAAATCGAGCGCTTCGCCTCGCCGATGGTGCTGGAGGGCGGCGCGATCGCCGTCGACGGCACCGGACGGCTGGTGACGACGGAGCAGTGCCTGCTCAACCCGAACCGCAATCCGCTGCTGGAGCGGGCTGAGATCGAGCGCGAGCTGAGCGTCCACCTTGGCGCCGATCAGGTGGTGTGGCTCGGTCGCGGTCTCCTCGAGGACGCTGACACGGACGGTCACGTCGACAACGTCTGCGCGTTCCTGGCGCCACGGCGCGCGCTGTTGCAGACGGTCGCCGACGACGACCCGAACTACCCGCACGCCGAAGAGAACGCGCGGCGGCTGCGCGACGCCGGGATCGAGGTTGAGCGCTGGGAGCTGCTGCCGCGCACCACGCGCGCCGACGGCAGCGTAGTCGCGATCCCGTACACGAACTTCTATCTGTGCAACGGTGCGGCGATCGTGCCGCTCGGCGAACAGGATCCCGACATGGACGCCGAGGCGCTGCGGCGCCTCTCCATGCTGCTGCCTGGTCGTGAGGTCGTCGGCGTGCCTGGGAGAACGCTTGCGCTTGGAGGCGGCGGCGTGCACTGCATCACGCTGCAGGTCCCGGCGGCTGCGCCCGCTTGATTCGCTACCCCGCGTCGGACAGCGCGCGCGCGAGCAGATCGCGCAGGGTGGCGCGCTCCTCGCTGCTCAGGGTCGCGAGCACCTCGTCCTCGACGCGCTCCTGCGCGCGCTCGGCACGGTCGAGCGCGCGGCGGCCCTTCGCCGTGATGTGAACGAGGTGGCGCCGGCGGTCGAGCGGGTCGCGGCGCCGTTCGGCGTAGCCGGCGCCCTCCAGCTCGTTCAGCAGCAGCACGAGGTTGTTGGCGTCGATGCAGAGCGACTCGCCGAGCGCCTGCTGCGCGGCCCCGTCGTGATCCTCGAGGAACGACAGCGCGACGAACCAGCGCATGCTCATGCCGAGCCGCTGCGGATCGCTGCGGCGGAACACGACCTTCGCGAGGCGGGTGAGGAGGACCATCGTCCCGGGGGCGTGCACAGTGCTCATCGGCAGACGGAAGTCTAGCGGTGTGAGAGGATCATCACAAAGAGAAAGATCATCTTTGCTACGGTGATGATCGATGACGGTGGCCTTGGCATCAGCGACGAACGTCTCCCGCCGCGCCTGGGTCGCCCTCGCGGTCGTCTGCCTCGGCCAGTTCATGGTCGTGCTCGACTCATCGATCGTGAACGTCGCGCTGGAAGACATCCAGGCCGACCTGCACTTCAGCGCCGCCGCCCTGACATGGGTCGTCAACGCTTACCTCGTGACGTTCGGCAGCTTCATGCTGGTTGCCGGACGCCTCGGCGACCTCGTCGGCCGCCGGCGCGTGTTCCTGTGGGGCGTCGCGCTCTTCACGCTCGCATCGGCCGCCTGCGGCTTCGCCGACAGCCAAGGGCTGCTGATCGCCGCGCGCTTCGTGCAGGGGATCGGCGGCGCGGTCGCCTTCTCGGTGACGATCGCGCTGATCGTCAGCGAGTTCCCGAACCCCGCCGACCGCGCGAAGGCGATGAGCGCCTACATGTTCGTCGCCGTCGGCGGCGGCTCGGTCGGCCTGCTGCTCGGCGGCCTCATCACCGAGTCGGTCGACTGGCACTGGATCTTCTTCATCAACCTGCCGATCGGCGCCGCGACGATCCTGCTCGGACGCGCGTTCATCGAGGAGGGCGAGACGATCGGGCTCGGCGGCGGCGTCGACTGGCTCGGCGCGCTGCTCGTGACGGTGTCGCTGATGCTCGGCGTCTACGCGATCGTCGGCACCGCCGAGCACGGCTGGGGCTCGTCGCACACGCTCGGCTGGGGCGGGGCGGCGCTCGGCCTGATGGCCGCGTTCCTGCTGCTCGAGGCGCACCTCCCAAACCCGATCCTGCCGCTCGGCTTGTTCCGCATCCGCGGCCTCGCCGCCGCGGCCGCGGTGCGGGCATTCGTGTTCACCGGGATGTTCGCGGTGTTCTTCTTCGGTGCGCTCGAGCTGGAGCAGGTCCGCGGCTTGAGCCCGCTGACGACGGGCGTCGCCTTCCTGCCGATGACGCTGACCGTCGCGGCGCTGTCGCTCGGGCCGGTCGCGCGGATGGTCGGGCGCTTCGGACCGCGACCGGTGCTGATCGGCGGCATCTCGACCTTGATCGTCGGTCTGACGCTGTTCGCGACGGCGCCGAGCGACGTGCCGTATGCGCCGCTGCTGCTGGCTGCGTTCGTCGTGATGGGTCTGGGCGGCGGCTCGACGTTCGTGCCGGTGCTGACGATCGCGATGTCGGGCGTGCCGCCGCGCGACGCCGGCATCGCCTCAGGGATCATGAACGTCTCGATGCAGCTCGGCGCGGCGCTCGGGCTCGCGCTGCTCGGCGCGCTCGCCGAGCACCGCACGGCGGCGCGGCTGGCGGACGGCGCCTCGCATGCGGCGGCACAGATGAGCGGCTACCACCTGGCGTTCGCGCTCGGCGCCGCGACCGCGGTGGTCGGGCTGGTGCTGACGCTGCTCGTGCTGCGCTCGCCGGCGCCGCAGGCCGAGCAGGTGCGCGGCGAGGCCGAGCCGCAGCCGGCCTGAGGTCGCGCCCGCGCGGCCTACACTCGCTCGCGTGAGCGCGATCGAGGTCATCGCCGCGACGGGCAGAGCGCTGCGCTCGCCGGCGCGCGCCGCGGAGCCGGAGCGCGGCACGTTCCGCGTCGGCGCGGTGCAGCAGCGCTGGCATCCCGACCCGGTCGCGCACGAGGCCGCGCTGGCGGAGGGCATCCGGCTTGCCGTCGACCGCGGCGCGCAGCTCGTGTGCCTGCAGGAGCTGACGCTGTCGCCGTACTTCGCGGTCGAGGCGAACCCGTCGGCTGAGGCGCTGGCGCGCGCCGAGGCGATCCCCGACGGCCCGACGACCGCGTTCGCGCGACGGATGGCCGGCGAGACCGGCGCCTACGTCCACGCCTCGCTGTTCGAGCGGGGGGCACCGCCGGCGGAGCCGGTGGTCGGCGACGGCGAGGACCCCCGCGGCTTCAACACGGCGATCTGCGTCGCGCCGGACGGCACGCTCGTCGCGCGCACGCGCAAGCTGCACATCCCCGTCACGGCCGGCTACTACGAGGACCGCTGGTTTCGGCCCGGTCCGGCGGGCGATGGGGCGTTCCCGGTGGTCGGCGTGGGGGAGGCGCAGCTCGGCTTCCCGACCTGCTGGGACCAGTGGTTCCCGGAGCTCGCGCGCGCCTACGCGCTCGCCGGCGCCGACGTGATCGTCTACCCGACCGCGATCGGCTCCGAGCCTGAGCACCCGAAGTTCGACACGCAGCCGTTGTGGCAGCAGGTGATCGTCGGCAACGGGATCGCGAACGGGACCTTCATGGTCGCGATCAACCGCTTCGGGATGGAGCCGCCGCTGACCTTCTACGGCTCCAGCTTCGTCTCCGACCCCTACGGCCGCATCCTCGCGCAGGCCCCGCGCGACCGTCCCGCAGTGCTCGTCGTCGACCTCGACCTCGACCAGCGCCGCGACTGGCTCGAGCTCTTCCCGTTCCTCAGAACGCGGCGGCCGGACGCGTACGGGTCGCTTGCGGATTCTGGGTAGAAGCGCAGTACACCGGTCACAGGAGGAACGACATGAGCATCGTGGTGCGCTTCACGCCGCCGTCGCTGACGCAGGAGCAGTACGACGAGTCGGTCCGCCGGCTCCAGGAGCAGGGCATCTTTCCTCCGGAGGGGATGGACTACCACATCTGCTTCGGCGAGCAGGGACGCCTGCGCGTCAGCGAGATCTGGGACTCGCGCGAGCAATGGCAGGCATTCGGCGAGCAGCTGATGCCGGTGCTCGCCGACATCGGGATCGAGCCGGGCGATCCCGATGTCTTTGAGGTTCACAACATCGTGCGACGCTCCTGACGGCCTCGGAACGCGCCGGGCGGCGTCCTCGCCGGTTCGCGTACGAAGTACGCCACACCGGCTGCGTCCTTGCCTGACGCGCCCCGAGCCTCGTCAGGACGACAGGACCGCGCCCTCGTCGTAGAGCTTGATCACGCGCACCGTGCCGGCGGGCGCGGCGTCGATGCAGAGGCCGCAGAGGACGCACTCGTCGAGGTTGCCCTCGTTGATCGAGAGCGTGCCGCCCTCGCCGCCGGTCGCGTAGATGTCGACGGGGCAGACCTCCGTCAGCTTCGCCGCGAGCGCGGGGTCGGAGGCGACGGCGGGATCGACGTCGACGTCGATGAACGTGCCGGGCATCAGACGGCGCTCCTCTCGGCGATTCTGCTCTTGACGATGTCGGGGATCTGCGAGATCTCCTCGGCGACGACGATCCCGGCCTCGGCGAGGCGGGCGATCTTCTCGGCGGCCGTGTCGGCCTTGCCCTCGACGATCGTGCCGGCGTGGCCGAAGCTCATGCCTGGCATCTCGTCCATGAAGCGGCCGGCCATGAAGGCGACGATCGGGAGACGACTGTCGTTCTCCTTCACCCAGCGCGCCAGCTCGGCCTCCATGCGGCCGCCCGGCTCGGTGTAGATCACGATCGCCTCGGTCTGCTCGTCGGCCTCGAACAGCGGCATCAGCTCCGCGTAGGAGGAGCCGATGATCGCGTCGCCGCCGATCGACACCGCGGTCGACTGGCCGAGGCCCGCGGCCGTCAGCGTCGAGGACATCTCGGTCGTCATGCCGCCCGAGCGGGAGATGACGCCGACACTGCCGGGCGTGTAGGCCTTCGCGGCGTCCTTCGCCGGCCCGCCGATGCCGCCCATCTTGATCACGTCGGGGACGATGATCCCGAGGCAGTTCGGGCCGATGATGCGCGCGTCGTGCTGCTTGGCGAACTCGACCATCTGCGCGACGTCGCGGCGCGGGATGCGCTCGGTGACGATCACGACGAGCTTGATGCCGTTCGCGATCGCCTCCAGCACCGCGTCCTTCGTGAAGGCGGGGGGGACCGTGACGACCGAGCCGTCGATCGGCCCGCCGTGGTGCTCGACCGCCTGCGCGACCGTGTCGAAGACCGGCACGCCGTGGACGTCGCGGCCCTTGCGGCCCGGCGTCACGCCGCCGACGATCTTCGCGCCGGCGCCGTAGTCGAGGCACTCGCGCGTCAGGTTCACGGCCTCGCGGCCGGTGATCCCCTGGACGATGAAGGTCGTCGTCTCGTCGATCAGGATGCTCATGCGGCCACTCCCTGGATCTTCTCGACCGCGCGGCGCGCGGCCTCGTGCATGGACACCGAGCGGTCG
>Ga0070659_100000027_pt1 | contig 143469 bp, 119 predicted proteins | sample KBSC23metaG_FD_64666 | JGI IMG/M metagenome (GOLD analysis project Ga0070659, IMG submission 64666) | Corn rhizosphere microbial communities from Kellogg Biological Station, Michigan, USA - KBS C2-3 metaG | ecosystem: Host-associated > Plants > Roots > Rhizosphere > Soil ... | reverse complement strand
CGCCATCTCGACCGGCGGCACGGCGGCGATCGACCTCACCGGCAACGCGTTCGGCAACGCGCTTTACGGCAACAATGGCGCCAACACCCTGAACGGCGGCGCCGGCGGCGACTATCTGCAGGGCTTCGGCGGCGCCGACATCTTCCAGTTCACCACTGCGCTCGGCGGCGGCAATGTCGATCAGATCGCCGACTTCGTCTCCGGCAGCGACAAGATCGCGCTCGACGATGCCGTGTTCGCCGGCCTTTCCCTCGGCGCGCTCTCCGCCGCCGCCTTCCGCGCGGGGAGCGCGGCGGGCGATGCCGACGACCGCATCGTCTACAACGCCGCGACCGGCCAGCTCTTCTTCGACGCCGACGGTAACGGTGCGGGCGCGGCGGTGCTGTTCGCCACCCTCAATCCGGGCGCCAGCCTGACCGTGAACGATTTCACCGTGATCTGAGGCCCGTCGCCGCCCCCGAAGAGCCAGCCAGCGCGACCGAAGGCCTCGCCCCCGCAGGGCATTCCGCCAACGCCGAGCCGAGTATTGCTCACTGCTAATCCATTAGCATTGGGGGCCCGCCGCTGCCGCATTCCCCGCAAGCCTCCATCCAACCGTTCCCCGGAACGCCTCCGCCCGCTTAACCGTTTGAATTCCTTCGGGGGACTTTCGGTAAGGAGTATCGACATGAAAAGGATTTTCATCGCAACCGTCGCGGCCGGCCTGCTGGCGGCGCCGGGCGCCGCCGGCGCCTTCCAGGCGCATGGCAATTCGGCGGACGCGCCGGGCCAGGACCGGGTCTGCCTGATCACCTGGGGCAGCGTCGCCGACGCCAATAGCGGCGCCGACGCGACCGCATTGAGCGGCAAGTATCTGCCGCGCCGCGCCGCCGAGGCGCAGGCCGCCCAGAGCGGCGGCAAGGCGCGCGTCTTCGATTACAGCAACTCGACCCAGGCGGTGAACACCGGCACCTACGTGATCACCAACAACGAGCAGGAGCGCGCCTTCTGCGAAGGGCCCGAATTCAATCCGTCGCTAAGACACTAAGCTCGGATCGGGATCCGGCCCCCAAGACCCTCCCCCCTGGGGGGAGGGCGGGTGGGGTTCACGCCCTCCGCCGGTTCATTCCGACGCCCACGGGGCTGGCGTGGAATTCCTCGGGAGCCAAGGGTTTGTCCACGCCGAGCCGAATGTCCGTCACTGCTAACCCATTAGCATCGCCGCGCCCGCCACTACCGCATTTCCCCGCAAGGTTCCGTTCAACAAGGCCTGCTACATTGCGGCACTGTGCCCGAACGCCTATCTAGGCGCCGAAAGGCACGAACGGTCCTTCCCTTGGGTCCTTCAAACGGGTCCCGCGGAAGCACCACTTCCGTGGGATGAATCGATGGCCGACGACAACCGCAGCCCCAATGGCGACAAGGAGCCTTCGGGCAGCAATTGGATGAAGAGCCTCCTCATCTGGGCCGGCATCGTCCTCGCCCTGGTGCTGGTCGTCCAGCTGGTCGGCGGCGGGGCGGGGCAGGCGCGCGATGCGATCCCCTATTCGGAGTTTCTGAACAAGGTCGACGACGGCTCGATCCGGCAGGTGGTGATCGGCAAGAACGCGATCACCGGGCGGATCGGCGACCGCACCTTCCGGACCAACGCCCCCGCCTCCGATCCGACCCTCGTGCCCAAGCTGCGCGAGCGCGGCGTCGCCTTCGCGGTCGAGCCCGAGCCGACCACGTCCTTGTGGATGCTGCTCCTCTACCAGTCGCTGCCGTTCCTGCTCATTTTGGGCATCGCCTTCTTCGTGATGCGCCAGATGCAGAAGAATGCGGGCTCGGGGGCGATGGGCTTCGGCCGCTCCAAGGCCAAATTGCTGACCGAGAAGCACGGAAGGGTGACCTTCGACGACGTCGCCGGGATCGACGAGGCGCGCGAGGAATTGCAGGAGATCGTCGAGTTCCTGAAGGACCCGACCAAGTTCGCGCGGCTGGGCGGCAAGATCCCGAAAGGCGCGCTGCTGGTCGGTAGCCCAGGCACCGGCAAGACCCTGCTCGCCCGCGCCATCGCCGGCGAGGCCAACGTCCCCTTCTTCACCATTTCGGGCTCGGACTTCGTCGAGATGTTCGTCGGCGTCGGCGCCTCGCGGGTGCGGGACATGTTCGAGCAGGCCAAGAAAAACGCCCCCTGCATCGTCTTCATCGACGAGATCGACGCGGTCGGACGCCATCGCGGCGCGGGGCTCGGCAACGGCAATGACGAGCGCGAGCAGACCCTCAATCAGCTGCTCGTCGAGATGGACGGCTTCGAGGCCAATGAGGGGATCATCATCATCGCCGCGACCAACCGGCCCGACGTGCTCGATCCGGCTTTGCTGCGGCCGGGGCGGTTCGACCGCCAGGTGGTGGTGCCGCGGCCCGACATCGAGGGGCGCGAGAAGATCCTGCTCGTCCACATGAAGAAGGTGCCGCTGGCGCCCGACGTCGATCCGCGCACGATCGCCCGCGGCACGCCGGGCTTTTCCGGCGCCGATCTCGCCAACCTCGTCAACGAGGCCGCCCTGCTCGCCGCCCGGATGGGCAAGCGCCTCGTCGCGATGAAGGAGTTCGAGCTCGCCAAGGACAAGGTGATGATGGGCGCCGAGCGCAAGTCGATGGTGATGACCGAGGAGGAGAAGAAGGCGACCGCCTATCACGAGAGCGGCCACGCTCTGGTCTCGCTCCACGTCGACGGCTGCGACCCGCTGCACAAGGTGACGATCATCCCGCGCGGCCGCGCCCTCGGAGTCACCTGGAACCTGCCCGAGCGCGACCGCTATTCGATGTCGATGAAGCAGATGAAGGCGCGGCTCGCGCTCTGCTTCGGCGGACGGATCGCCGAGCAGCTCATCTACGGGATCGATTCGCTCAACACCGGCGCCTCCAACGACATCCAGCAGGCGACCGAGCTCGCCCGGGCGATGGTCATGGAATATGGCATGAGCCAGAAATTGGGCTGGCTGCGCTACCGCGACAATCAGGAGGAGGTCTTCCTCGGCCACAGCGTCGCCCGCAGCCAGAGCGTGTCGGAGGAGACCGCCAAGCTGATCGACAGCGAGGTCCGCCGGCTGATCGAGGAGGCCGAAGGGGTCGCCCGCAAGGTGCTGACCGACAATCTCGACGAGCTCCATCGCCTCGCCACCACCCTGCTCGAATATGAGACCCTGACCGGCGACGAGGCGAAGCGGGCGATCAAGGGCGAGGATATCGGCCGCGACAATCCCAGCGCCAAGCCGAGCTCGCTTCCGGTCAGCGGCGCCTCGATCCCGTCGACGCGGCGGCCGAAGGGCGGCATCGGCGGGCCGGCGGCGGCGGGCGCCTGACGTTCAATTCCGGTTCAGCGCCGGTCGGCCTCCCTGTCCGCAGGCGAGCGGAGAGGGGATGAAGGCGATGAAGAAGCTGGTGCTGACGGCGTTGCTGATCGCCTTGCCGGCGGCGCTGCAGGCGATGACCGTGGCGGTCTTCCTCGAAAAAGCCGAGGCGCTCAGGAGCCGCGGCGCCCTCGCCATGTTCTCCAGCGACCTCGGCCTGCTCAAAAGCGAGGTCCGGACCGCCGCCGCCGCGGTGCGGGCGGAGCGCCTGGCGGCCGAGCGCGCCGGCCGCCGCCCGGCCTTCTGTCCGCCCGGCCAGGGAGGGCGGCTGAATTCCGACGAGCTCCTCCGCCATTTCCAGTCGATTCCGCCGGCGCAACGCGCCCGGATGGAGGTGCGCGACGGCCTGAGGTCGCTGCTGATCCGGAAATATCCCTGCCGCGCCTGAGGCTCAGCCGAGCACGCCGAGGGCAAGCAGCAGGGTGAAGAAGATCATCGCCGCGACGCCGGCGAAGACGAGCAGGGCGGCGGTGCGCCACAGCGCGCTGTACCAGCGCAAGCCGTAGGCGCCGCGCAGCTGCCGGTAGATGTGGATCGGCGGCACGAAGGTGAAGGCGAGGCCGATCAGCGCCTGGCCGATGCCGACCGCCCGGAGCAGGCTCAGAGTGACCAGGAACAGGCTCATGAAGGCGATCGAATAGGTCACGAAGACGACGTGATCATAGGCCTTGAACGTCCGATAGCGACGCCGGTGCAGGAACAGCAGCCAAACGAACGGCACCGAGATCGGGATCAGCGCCCAGGAGAATTTGTAGGCGTTGTTCTGCAGCTTGTAGACGAGCAGCGACGGATTCTCCCGCGCCTTCATGATCGCGTGATCGAGCCACGCCCAGCCGGTGTCCACCTCGCCGCCAAGATCGACCCTCCTGGCGGTGCCCTCCGGCGCATTCGAGGGAACGAGCACGATCGATTCGACGGTGTCGAGGCCTCCCCGCTGCTGGCGAAGCACCCGCAGCTCGGCATCGATCGCCGCGGTCGGCTGCCGGCGCGCCGCGAGCGCCCGGCGCTGGCGCTCGAGACCCGCGATGTGCCGGTCCAGCTGGCCTCGCTCGCGCGCGATATCGGCGGCCGCCTCGCGATTGGCCCGCGGCGACGCATTGGTCGTGAACGGGCCGCCGACCAGCGAAAAGACCGCGAACGTCAGGAACACCGAGAACAGGAACAACGCCATGGGCGAGACGAACTTGGCGCGCTCGCCGGCGATGTAGCGGTGGGTCAGCTCGCCGGGGCGCCAGGCGAGCAGGGGCAGGGTCCGCCACATCTTGCCTTCGAAATGGAGCACGCCGTGCAGCAGTTCGTGCCAGAAGGCGCCGAGCGTGCGGTGAACATGGCCCTGCTGGCCGCAGCGGTGGCAATAGGCGCCGGCCAGCTCGGACCCGCAATTGAGGCAAGTGCCTTGCCGGGCCTCAGTGTCCCCGGTCGCGGGCTCGACCGCTTGCGCGATCAGGCCGCCCGTGATCGCGTCCCCCGCGCCCTCGATCCCCGAAACCATGGCCCATCATGGCGCAACCATGGCCGAGCGTCGAGGTCCCATGCTAACGCATCGGCATGATCCGCACCGGTCTGCTCGGCGGCTCCTTCAACCCGGCCCACCGGGGGCATCGCCACGTCAGCCGTGCCGCGCTCGACGCGCTCGGCCTCGCCGAGATCTGGTGGCTGGTCTCGCCGGGCAATCCGCTGAAGCCGCGCAAGGGGATGGCGCCGCTCTCCGCGCGGCTCGCCTCGGCCCGCCGCGCCGCCCGCGGCGCGCCGATCCGGGTCACCGCGATCGAACGCGCGCTCGGCACCGTCTACACTGCCGACACCGTCTCCCGGCTGGTCCGCCGCTTCCCGAACCGGCGCTTCATCTGGCTGATGGGCGCCGACAATCTCGCCCAGTTCCACCGCTGGCGCGACTGGCGGAGGATCGCCGCGCTGGTACCGATTGCGGTCGTGACTCGGCCCGGCTATGATGGCCTCGCCCTCAAGGCACCCGCCTGGGGCTGGTTGCGGCGCTTCGTCCGGCCCGCGGCCATGGCGCGGAACTGGACGATGTGGAGACCGCCGGCGCTCGTGCTGCTTTCCCTGCCGCCCGATCCGAGCTCTGCAACCGCCCTTCGCGCCGCCAATCCCGATTGGCACAAAGACCTGAGAAAATCGTTCCAACCCAAGGCCGTGCGCGACGGCGTAACGCGCCGGCCGATAAGCTAAGGAGGTCGTTTGCCCCAACCAACATCCGCTCCGCACGACGACGGAGCCATAGAACGGTCCGAGGCGCTTCACGGCCTCGTGCTCCGCTCACTCGACGACGACAAGGCCGTGGACGTCGTCTCGATTCCCTTAAGCGGGAAATCCAACATCGCCGATTATATGGTGATCGCCTCGGGCCGCTCGACCCGCCAGGTGGCGGCGATGGCGGAGAAGCTCTCCGAGCGGATCAAGCGCGACCTCGGCCGCGGCGTCCGCGTCGAGGGCCTGCCGGTCGCCGACTGGGTGCTGATCGACGCCGACGACGTCATCGTCCACCTGTTCCGGCCCGAAGTGCGCAGCTTCTACAATCTCGAGCGGATGTGGGCGTTCGAGGAGCGGCCCGCCGCTGCCGCCGGCACCTGATCGCGACCCCGTCATTGCGAGCGCAGCGAAGCAATCCAGACGGCGCACATGGATTGCCGCGTCGCTTGCGCTCCTCGCAATGACGAGTTGATCCGTGCTGCTCCATATCGTCGCGCGGGGGAGGATCGGGCGGGGACCCGAGAGCGAGCTTGTCGAGCGCTATCTCAAGCGCATTTCCTGGCCCACACGAGTCACCGAGCTACCTGAAAGCGGTGGGAAACCGCCGCCGCCCGCCGAGAGCAGCGTCACCATCCTGCTCGACGAGAAGGGCGAGCAATTGGCTTCGCTCGACTTGGCGCGGCGGCTCGAGCGCTGGCGCGACGGCGGCAAGCGCGAGGCACGCTTCCTGATCGGCGGCGCCGACGGCTTCGGCGAGGCGGAGCGAAGCGGGGCGGACCTGCTGCTCGCTTTCGGCAAGGCGACCTGGCCGCACCTCCTCGCCCGGGCGATGCTCGCCGAGCAATTGTTCCGGGCGACGAGCATCCTTGCCAACCATCCCTATCATCGCGAAGGTTAGGCATGCGCATCGCCGGTCTTCTCGTCGCCGCCTTGCTGATCGCCGGGGCGGGGGCCGCGCAGGGAACGCGCGGCAACGACATGGAGGCGCTTGCCCAGGCCAAGCAGGAAGCCGCCGCCGCGACCCGCCGCTATCAGGCGCTCGACCGCGAGGCGCGGCGAGCGACCGGCGACGCCGATCGCGCGCGCGCGGCAAGCGCCGCGCTCGCGGCGCGGATCGAGATCGCCGAGGCGGACCTCACCGCCGCCGAGCGGCGCATCGCCCTGATCGGCGCGCTCCAGGCGGCCCAGCGCGCCCGCCTCGCCGAACGTCAGGGGCCGATCGTCCGGCTGACCGCGGCGCTGCAGATGATGACCCGGCGGCCGGCCGCGCTCGCTTTGGTCCAGCCGGGCTCGGTCCGCGATGCCGTCCATGTCCGCTCGCTGCTCGCCGCCGCTTTGCCGGAGATCAGGCGCCGAACGGCGGCGCTGCGCCTCGAGGCGCAGCAAAGCGCGGCGTTGCGCGGCCGGGCCGAGATCGCCCGCCGGCAGCTCGCCGCCAGCCGCGTCGCGCTGCGCCAGCGGCGAGTCGCGCTGGCGGGCTGGGAAGCGGCGCAGCGCAATCGCTCGCAGCAGCTGACCGGCCTCGCCCTCACCCAATCGGACCGCGCCCTCGTTTACGGCGAGGAAGCGCAGGTGCTCCAGCGCGACATCGGCGCCCGCGATTATCAGGCCGCGCTCGCCAGGAGCCTGGCGCGGCTGCCCGGCCCGGTGCCGCGGCCCGGACCGGCCGCGCCGGCGGGCGCAGGGACCGAGGCCCTGCCTTATTCGCTGCCGGTGGAAGGGCGCGTCGTCACCGGCGTCGGCGAGATTTCGGACGGCGGCGTCCACGCCCGCGGCCTGACCTTCGAGACGCGCGCCGGGGCGGCGGTGATTGCTCCGGCGGGCGGGCGGGTGGTCTATGCCGCGCCGTTCCGCCGCTACGGCAATGTCGTGATCATCGATCACGGCCGCGGCTGGCTGACGGTGCTGACCGACCTCGGCAGCCTCGACGTCCGCGCCGGCCAGATCCTCGCCCGCGGCGCGCCGATCGGCCGCGCCGGCACCGGCACCCCGCGGGTGACCGTGGAGCTGCGCCGCAACGGCCGGCCGGTGCCGGTCGCGCAGCTGATCGCCGGCTAGCCTAGCGCCGCCGGCCGCCGATGTTGAAGGTGAAGAAGAGGCCGGCGCCGCCGGAGAATTGGTCGCGCGAGCCGAACAGGCGGACGATCGGCGAAGCCGCGGCGTCGCCGATCAGCCGATCGTAGCCGAGATAGCCGCGCAGCCCCCAATTGCGGCCGAGCTTATAGGTGAGGCCCGCCATCGCGCCGATCGCATAGAAGCCGCTGCCGGGATCGTAAGCGGCAAGGCCGGAAGCGGGGATCGCGACCGGCACGCCGAAATAGGCGTCGTGAAAGTCGTTGTCGGCCCAGCGCGCGCGCGGGCCGATCGAGAAAATGTAGCTGTCCTCGTCGCGCACGACGAAGTCGGCGCCGAGGTCGCCGACCAGCCCGTCATGTCCGCCAAGGCCTTGGCGAAGCTCGGCGCGGAGGCGGAAGTTGCGGGCCGGGAAGACTTCGACGAAGCCGCCGACCTCGACGGTGAGCCCGACATCGCCGACCGGAGCGCCGACATCATCCTCTTCGCGCTTGCTTTCGAAGCTGATCGCCGGACCGAAATTGAACGCGCTGTCGCGGCCGAGGACGCCGAAGCCGATGCCGTCGTCCTGCGCCTGGAACGGCATCGGCGTCCCTTCGCGGCGGAAGCCGAAGATGGGCAGCGGATTGATCCCGTAGGAATCGGCGCCCGGATATTTGGGGTAGATCTGGGCGCCGGCGCCGATCGTGATCGTATAGCCGCGCCCCCCATCCTGGGCGGAAGCGGGCGCGGCCGCGAGGGCGAGGGCGGCGAAAGCGGCCGGTGCGAAAAGCCTGATCATGGTTCCCTGAACGGCCTCGGGCGCGCTTCGTTGCGGCCCCAGCACAAAATAAATTCCTATTCGAATTCAAGGATCACGGCGTCGACGGCGAGGCTGTCGCCGGGCTTGGCATCGACCCTGGCGACGGTGCCGGCCTTCTCGGCGCGAAGGATGTTTTCCATCTTCATCGCCTCGACCACGGCGAGCGGCTGACCCGCCTCCACCCTGTCGCCGACGCCGACATGGAGCGCGGTGAGCAGCCCCGGCATCGGGCAGATCAGATATTTGGAAAGGTCGGGGGGCACTTTCTCGATCATGTGGCGCGAAAGCGCGGCGACATGCTCGGGCAGGACGTCGGCGAGGTGGGAGGCGCCGCGGGTGGTGAGGCGCCACTGGCGGCCCCTGCGGGCGATCTGGACGATGCGGTCGCGGCCGTCGATCAATCCCTTGAACAGGCCCTGGCCCGGCCGCCACCGGCCGGTAAGCTCGTGCGGCCCCTCGTCGTCGAGCCAGGCCAGCGCGCCGCCTTCGCAGTCCTCGAGCCGAACGCGATGCTCGGCGCCGGCGATGCGGACGATGCGCAGGTCCGGCGCCGGGATCGGTCCGCTGAGCCGGCCGCTGACGGCGCAAGCCTGGCTGTCCTTTTCGTGGCCGGCGAGCGCGGCGACGATGGCGAGGTCGGCGATCAGGGCCTCGTCCGCCGGGGCGCCGCGGAAGCCTTCGGGATATTCCTCGGCGATGAAGCCGGTGGTCAGCGCGCCTTCGCGGAAGCGCGGATGCTGCATCAGCGCCGAAAGGAAATCGACATTGTGGCCGATGCCCTCGATCTGGAAGGAATCGAGCGCCGCGACCTGGCGATCGATCGCTTCCTCCCGCGTCGGCGCGAAGGTGATCAGCTTGGCGATCATCGGATCGTAGAACATCGACACTTCGCCGCCCTCGGCGACACCATCATCGACCCGCACAGCGATCCTTCGAGACGGGCCTTCGCCTTCGCCCAGTCCCTCCTCAGGATGAGCGGACTGGTTCCGAATCCGCTCATCCTGAGGAGCCGGTGAGCCTGTCGAACCGGCGTCTCGAAGGATCTCGCGCGGCGGCCGGTAGCGGACCAGCCGGCCGGTCGAGGGCAGGAAGCCGCGATAGGGATCCTCGGCATAGACCCGGGTCTCGACGGACCAGCCGTCGAGCTTCACGTCGTCCTGGCCGAAAGCGAGCTTCTCGCCGGCGGCGACCCGGATCATCTGCTCGACCAGATCGAGGCCGGTGACCATCTCGGTGACCGGATGCTCGACCTGGAGGCGGGTGTTCATCTCGAGGAAGTAGAAGCTCTTGTCGGCGCCGGCGATGAACTCGACCGTGCCCGCGCTGTAATAGCCGACCGCTTCGGCGAGCGCGACCGCCTGCTCGCCCATCGCCTTGCGCATCTCGGCGGTGACGAAGGGCGAGGGCGCTTCCTCGACCACCTTCTGATGGCGGCGCTGAACCGAACATTCGCGCTCGCCGAGATAGAGGATGGTGCCGTGTTTGTCGCCGAGCAGCTGGATCTCGATATGGCGGGGGCTCTCGACGAACTTCTCGATGAAGACCCGGTCGTCGCCGAAGCTCGCCTTGCCCTCGCGGCGGACGGCATCGAAGCCCTCGCGGACGTCCTCTTCCGCATAAGCGAGCCGCATGCCCTTGCCGCCGCCGCCGGCCGAGGCCTTCATCATCACCGGATAGCCGATGCCGCCGGCGATCTCGACGGCATGATCGGTGTCGCGGATCTCGCCGATGAAGCCCGGCACGACGCTGACTCCGGCCGCCTGGGCGAGCTTCTTCGATTCGATCTTGTCGCCCATCGCCGCGATCGCCGTGGGTGGCGGGCCGATGAAGGCGATTCCCGCCGCGCCCAGCGCCCTGGCGAAGCTCTCGCGCTCGGACAGGAAGCCGTAGCCGGGATGGACCGCCTCGGCGCCGCTCGCTTTGCAGGCGTCGACGATCAGCTCGGCATTGAGGTAGCTCTCCGAGGCCGGCGGCGGCCCGAGCCGAACCGCCTCGTCGGCCAGCCTGACGTGCGGCGCGCGCGCGTCGGCGTCCGAATAGACGGCGACGGTGGCGATCCCCATCTTCCTCGCCGTCTTGATGACCCGGCAGGCGATCTCGCCCCGGTTCGCGATCAGGATCTTGCCGAACATCGGCGCCGTTACTCGCCCAGCCCGCGCAGCTGGGCGATGCGCTGGCGGGTGAGCTCGGCCCGGCAGGTGCCATAGACCATCGGCTCCATGCTGCCGCCGCGGGCTTCGTCATAATCCTGGACGGCGCAATGCGCGTCGCGGAAGACAAGCCAGGCGCGCTGTGCCTCGCGCAGCTTCGCCTCGCTGGTCGGGCGCTGGTCGTAGCGGCGGTCGAGCTCGCGGTCGCTCGCGCGGGCGCTGGCAATGACCTGACGCCAAAGAATATTGAGCTCGGCATCGGCGCGCTCGAAGTCGAGCCCGGCGCAGATGTTCATCTCCATCTGGTTTTGCGGATCGTCGCAATGGAACTCGCGTGCCCGCGCGTCGAGCGAGCCCTGCAGCGCGAGCGCCAGCATCAGGCTCATCATTCGGCCGCCTCCTCGAGCGGCGGCAGGTTGTGGCCGAGCAGCTTCAAGACCTCGCCGGCCGCCTCGACGAGGTTGGTGCCGGGGCCGAAGATCGCCTGGACGCCGGCGGCGCGGAGCATGTCGTAATCCTGCGGCGGGATGACGCCGCCGACGACGACCTTGATGTCCGGACGGCCGAGGTCCTTCAAATGGCCGATCAGCTCGGGGACGAGCGTTTTGTGGCCGGCGGCGAGGCTCGAGGCGCCGACCACATCGACGTCCTTCTCGACCGCGAGCTTGGCGCTTTCCTCGGGGGTCTGGAAGAGCGGCCCGGGGACGATCTCGAAGCCGAGGTCTGCGAACGCGGAGGAGACCAGGTTGGCGCCGCGGTCGTGCCCGTCCTGGCCCATCTTGGCGACCAGCATGCGCGGCTTGCGGCCTAGCCGGCGGCGGAGCGCGCCGACGCCGCTCGTCGCGCGGTCCCAGGCGGGATCGTCGGCCCAGGCGGCGCCGTAAATGCCCTCGACCGGGGTCGGCACGGTGCCGTAGCGGCCGAATGCGTCCTCGAGCGCCTGGCTGATCTCGCCGAGCGTGCAGCGGGCGCGCGCCGCCGCGATCGACAAAGCGAGGAGATTGGCGGACCCTTCGGCGCCCTCCCGCAAGGCGTCGAGCGCCGCCTTCGCCTTGGCGGCATCGCGGCCGGCGCGGGTCTTTTCCAGCCGCCTGATCTGGCCGGCGCGGACCTTGGCATTGTCGATGTCGAGGATGTCGAGATGATCCTCCTCATCCTTCCGGTAGCGGTTGACCCCGACGATCGCGGTTTCGCCGCGATCGACGCGGGCGGCGCGGGCGGCGGCGGCCTCCTCGATCCGGCGCTTGGGCATGCCGGTGGCGACCGCGGCGGTCATGCCGCCGAGGCTTTCGACCTCCTCGATCAGCGCCCAGGCCTTCTCCGCGAGCTCGGCGGTCAGCGCCTCGACATAATAGGAGCCGCCGAGCGGGTCGGCGACGTTGGCGATGCCGCTCTCCTCGGCGATGACGAGCTGGGTGTTGCGGGCGATTCGGGCGGAGAAATCGGTCGGCAATGCGACCGCCTCGTCCAGGGAGTTGGTGTGCAGGCTCTGGGTGCCGCCGAGCACCGCCGCCATCGCCTCCAGCGTGGTGCGGATGACGTTGTTATAGGGGTCCTGCTCGGTCAGCGAGACGCCCGACGTCTGGCAATGGGTGCGCAGCATCTTCGACTTGTCGTTCTTCGCGCCGAAGCCCGCCATGATCCGGTGCCAGAGCAGCCGCGCCGCGCGTAATTTCGCCACCTCCATGAAGAAGTTCATGCCGATGCCGAAGAAGAAGGAGAGGCGCGGCGCGAAGGCGTCGACGTCGAGACCCTTGGCGCGGGCGGCGCGGACATAATCCATGCCGTCGGCCAGCGTGAAGGCGAGCTCCTGGACCGCGGTCGCCCCGGCCTCGTGCATGTGATAGCCCGAGATCGAGATCGAGTTGAACTTCGGCATGTTGCCGGCGCAATATTCGATGATGTCGGCGACGATCCGCATCGAAGGGGCGGGCGGATAGATGTAGGTGTTGCGAACCGCGAATTCCTTGAGGATGTCGTTCTGGATGGTGCCGGTGAGCTGGGCCTGGGCGACGCCCTGCTCCTCCGCGGCGACGATGTAGAAGGCCATCACCGGCAGCACCGCGCCGTTCATCGTCATCGACACCGACATCTGATCGAGCGGGATGCCGTCGAACAGGATCTGCATGTCCTCGAGCGTGTCGATCGCCACCCCGGCCTTGCCGACGTCGCCGACCACGCGCGGATGGTCGCTGTCATAGCCGCGATGGGTGGCGAGATCGAAGGCGACCGAAAGGCCCTTCTGCCCGGCGGCGAGGTTGCGGCGGTAGAAGGCGTTCGAATCCTCGGCGGTCGAAAAGCCCGCATATTGGCGGATCGTCCACGGCCGGCCGGTGTACATCGAGGCATAGGGCCCGCGGGTGAAGGGCGCGAAGCCGGGCAGGCCGGGATCGAAGCCCTGAACGTCCTCGGCGGTGTAGAGTGGGCGCACGTCGATCCCCTCCGGCGTGCGCCAGGTGAGGTCCTTGCCCTTCACCTCTTTGTGGGCGGCGGCGGCCCAATCGGTTTTGGTCGGTTTATCGGTCATCAGCGGCACTTTCGTTCCCCTGCGAAAGCAGGGGTCCAGTCCGGCGTCAATCCTGGGCTCCTGCTTTCGCAGGAGCACAATGCCTAATGCGCCTCTTTCGGGGTCTCCATCAGTTCGACGAGAACGCCGCCCATATCCTTCGGATGCACGAAAATCACCAACGTTCCGTGCGCGCCGATACGGGGCTCGCCGAGCACCTTCGCGCCCTTCGCTTCCATCTCGGCCTTGGCTTCGTGGATGTCGGGCACTTCGAAGCAGATGTGGTGCTGGCCGCCGGCCGGGTTCTTCGCCAGGAAATTGTGCAGCGGGCTCGCCTCCCCCAGCGGCTCGATCAGCTCGATCTGGCTGTTGGGCGTGTCGACGAAGCAGACCCTGACCCCCTGCGGCGGCAGGTCGAACGGCTCATGGATTTTCGTTGCGCCGAGCAGGTCGCGGTAGAGCGCGACGCTTCTCTCGATCGACGGGGTCGCCACCCCGACATGGTTCAGCCGGCCCATCAGCATGTCGGCACCCTCGTTTCTCCTCTGCTCAACACATAGCGGCCGCCGCGCAGCACATAATGTTCGGTCAGGCGCCGGCTGCCCGCCGGTACGAACGCGCCGCGCTGCAGCGCGAAATTGCGGACCCTATAGACCACGTCGAACGAGCGGCCGCCGACGACGTTGCGGATCGCGCCCTCGAACTCGGTCGGCGGCGTGCCCCCCTCCCGCAGTGCGCCGGTGTCGGAATAGCCGGTCTGGACATTGGCGATTTCGTGCGGGCCGGCCAGCGCCAGCTCCCGGAATTGTATCCAGGTGCAGAAATAGCCTTGGCCGCCATCGCCGCCGTCGTTGCGGATCATCGGCTGCGGCGACAAGAGCGTCGAGAATTGCCAGTCCGGCGGCTGGCCCCAGCTGCCGCTACCGCCGCCGTCCAGCCACTCGCCGGTGACCCGAAAGCCGCTGCCCTGCGGCTCGAGATAGTGGACCGCCAGCAAGCCCGCGCAGACATGGCAACCGAAACTGTTGGCGCCGGCGCTGACCAGGACCGCGCGCTCGCCGATCCAGAGCAGCCGGGCGGGCCGGTAAACGATCTCGTTGTCGCCGACCATGCGCGTCGCCGGCGGGCGGCCGTGAAATGCGGCTTCGAAGGCAGCGGCGAGCTGGGCAGCGGCCGGGCGCGAGCGAATGTCCGCGGGCTCGGGCGGCGGCGCGGGGACCGCGGCCTGGGCGGTACGGACGGGCGGCGGCGCCGCTTCGTCCCGCCTCATCAGCAACACGATGACGACGGCGACCACGCCGAGCAGGAACGCGCCCGCGGCGACCCAGAGCAGCCGGCCGTTCGCCGGCGTCACAGCATGTCCCTCAGGCCGAGCCCGGCCAGAAGATCGGCCGCGACCAGCGCGACCAGCAGCAGGCTCAGCAGGTGGAGGGCGAGCAGGATGCCGAATTTTGATCGGCTGGCGTCGCGGCTCAGATAGGTGCGGTAGATCGGCAGCCGCCCGTCCCGCAGCCCGCGAACGATCCGCCAGCCGATCAGCGGCAGCAGCGCCAGGGCGACGAGGCCGACGAAGAGCTGCTCGCCTCTCATCTGCGGATCACCCCGGGGAAATCCGTGCCGCTTTGCGAAACGCGCCTGCCCGGCAGCGGGCCGCGCATCGACCTTGGCATGAATTGCTCCACCCGGGCGCCGAATTGCCGCTCGAGCGCAGCGAAGTCGAGCGGCCAGGCGTCCCGCTCCCGGTCGAAGGCCAGCTCGGCGCGCGTGTAGGCCCCGGCCTGCCACCGCTCGCGAATCAGGACGATGAGATCGTAGCCGTCGCGATTGACCTCGGGCACCGCCGCCCGATCCGCAAAGGGGAGGTAATATTCCGGCTCCGACTTCCAGAACAGGGCGAGCGCGGTCGCCCGATCGCAATTCGGCTGCTCCGCGATCCGCCTGAGCAGGGCCGGCTCAAGATAGTCCCAATTCCCGAAGAGAGCGAGACGATGCCAATCGTCGGGATCGCGGCTCGCCGCCCAATCGACCGGCAGCATGCCGTGCGGGCGAAGCGCATTCTCCTCGCCCTCCGGCTCGGTGCAGCCAAGCAGGAGCACGGAGCCGATCGACGCGCCCGACGCCAGCAGGCGCCGCCGATTCAGAGCGGGATATTGTCGTGCTTCTTCCACGGATTCTCGAGCTGCTTGTCGCGCAGCTTCCTGAGGCCAAGCGCGATCCGGCGCCGGGTCGAATGCGGGTAGATCACCTCGTCGATGAAGCCCTTGGACGCGGCGACGAACGGGTTGGCGAAGCGCTCCTCATATTCGGCGGTGCGTTCGGCGATCTTCTCGGGGTCGCCGATGTCCTTGCGGAAGATGATCTCGACCGCGCCCTTGGCGCCCATCACCGCGATCTCGGCGGTCGGCCAGGCGTAATTGAGGTCGCCGCGCAAATGCTTGGAGGCCATCACGTCATAGGCGCCGCCATAGGCTTTTCGCGTAATCACGGTGATCTTCGGCACGGTCGCCTCGGCATAAGCGAACAGCAATTTGGCGCCGTTCTTGATGATGCCGTCATGCTCCTGGGCGATGCCGGGGAGGAAGCCGGGAACGTCGACGAAGGTCAGGATCGGGATCTCGAAAGCGTCGCAGAAGCGGACGAAGCGGGCCGCCTTCTTCGATGATTTGATGTCGAGCACGCCGGCGAGCACCATCGGCTGGTTGGCGACGATGCCGACTGTCCGGCCCTCGATTCGGCCGAAGCCGGTGATGATGTTGGCGGCATGGGCGGGCTGGAGCTCGAAGAAGTCGCCGTCGTCGACCACTTTCCGGATCAGCTCGTGCATGTCGTAGGGCTTGGCGGCGCTGTCCGGGATCAGCGTGTCGAGGCTGTCGTCGGTCCGGTCCCAGGGGTCGTGGCAGGGCCGCTCCGGCAGATCGTGGCGGTTGGAGCGCGGCAGGAAATCGATAAAGTCGCGGGTGGCGAGAAGCGCGTCGATGTCGTTCTCGAAGGCGACGTCGGCGACTCCGGATTTGGTGGTGTGGGTGATCGCGCCGCCCAATTCGTCCTGGGTGACGACCTCGTTGGTGACCGTCTTCACCACGTCGGGACCGGTGACGAACATGTAGCTTGAATCCTTCACCATGAAGATGAAGTCGGTCATCGCCGGCGAATAGACCGCGCCGCCCGCGCACGGGCCCATGATCAGGCTGATCTGCGGGATCACGCCCGAGGCGAGGACGTTGCGCTGGAACACCTCGGCATAGCCGGCGAGGCTGGCGACGCCCTCCTGGATGCGGGCGCCGCCGGAATCGTTGAGGCCGATGACGGGCGCGCCGACCTTCATCGCCATGTCCATCACCTTGCAGATCTTCTGGGCGTGGCGCTCGGACAAGGAGCCGCCGAAGACGGTGAAATCCTGGGCGAAGACGAAGACGAGGCGGCCGTTGATCGTGCCCGAGCCGGTGACGACGCCGTCGCCGGGGACCTTCTGGCTCTCCATGCCGAAATCGACGCAATTGTGCTCGACATACATGTCATATTCTTCGAACGAGCCGAGATCGAGCAGGGCAGTGAGCCGCTCCCGGGCGGTCAGCCGTCCCTTGGCATGCTGGGCGGCGATCCGTTTCTCGCCGCCGCCGAGCCGCGCCTGCTCGCGGCGCTTTTCAAGCTCTTCGATAGTGGTGCCCATTAAGGCCAATTCGCGCCATTGGACTGGAAGGTCAACGCCCCTCGGGTTGCGCCATGCCGATCGCGTGGCTTCGTCGCTCGATCAGCAGGCGCCGGGGGGAGTCCCGAAGCGTCTGGCGTCGCTGCTCTGGCAGCAGCCGCGCTGCATCATCCAGACCATGGCGGTGTCGCCTAAAGTTTCGGCGCGGTTGCGGGCCGCGATGTAGCTGTAGCAAAGCGCCCACAGCCGATTTCGTGCCTCGCGGTCGATCGGTTGCATATAGGAGGGATTGGCACCGCCGCGGCCGTCCGCAACCAGTTCACGGTATGCTCCCTCGCTGTAGTAGCTGCGCGCGTCGTTCCACGCGCCATCGCCGGTCGTTATGTTGCGCCAGAATATGGCAGTAGGGTTGAAGCTGACTCGTTCGACTCGGACAGGCTCAAAACCTCGGGGGCCGCGCTCATAAACGATCTGTCCGACGAGATTCTCGCTTAAGTAACCCTCGTCGACGATGTTGCAGCCACGGCACCTTGGGCTCCCATACGCCAAGGACGTGACGCCGCCACCTAGAAGCGCAGCAAGCGCGAAAACAAACCAAGTGCGACGCATCATATAGCGCCCCCTGAAGTCGAGTCGCTATCTTACTTCTTAGCGATTTATTGTGCGACGGGAAAGTAAGTTTTGAGTAAGGCCGAAGATCGAAACAGTAATGTTGAGCCGAATCGTTATTCCCCGTTGAACGTCGGTTGTCGCTTCTGAAGGAAGGCCATAACCGCGCTTTTGAAATCATGAGTGCAGCCGGCATCGCGCTGGGCGACTCGCTCGGCGGCGAGAGCCTCGGTGAGCGGCAGCTGCCCGGCGTTCCGGGCGAGGCCGCGGATCAGGCCATAGGCCACGGTCGGCCCCTGGGCGAGGCGGGTGGCAAGCGCCACCGATTCCGCCGCCAGCTCCGCGTCGTCCACGACCCGGCTGATCATTCCCCATTCGAGCGCCCGTTCGGCCGGGATGCGCTCGCCGAGCATCATCATCTCCATCGCCCGGGCCCGGCCGGCGAGGCGCGGCAGCAGCCAGGTTGCGCCCGCGTCGGGGATCAGGCCGATATTGACGAAGGCCTGGAGGAAATAGGCCGAGCGGCCGGCGATGACGATGTCCGCCGCCAGCGCGAGCGAGCAGCCGGCACCGGCGCAGGGGCCGTTGACCGCGGCGACGACGGGCAAAGGCAGCGCGAACAGCGCCTCGATCAGCGGGTTGTAATGCCCCTCCAGCGCGGCGCCGACATCGTCGGGCAGGCCGCCGCCCGAGGCCAGGTCGGCGCCGCTCGAAAAGCCGCGCCCCGCGCCCGTGAGCAGCAGGGCGCGCGCGCCGGAGCCGGGCAGCGATTCGACCGCGGCGCGAAGCTCGTCGAGCATCGCCGCGCTGAGCGCGTTGAGCGAATCGGGGCGATCGAGCGTCACGGTCGCAACGGCGGCGGGGCTCAGCTCCACGCGGATATGTTCGAAGTCCATGGCACACGCTGTCACGCCTTGCGCACGCCTGCAACTTTGTTTCGCCGGCCGAACGTCCTATAATCGCGCCGCCGCGCCTCACGCGGCAGGGGGAGGAATCATCATGCGCTCATTGCCTGTCGGCGCCCTCGTGGCCGCCATCGCCATGTTCCTGTTGGGCTATGTGTTTTTCGACCTGTTGTTCCCGATGGCGCTGAGCCCGCTGGCGCCCGACGCGGCGCAGGCCGTCCAGGCCGCGCTCGGCACCCATCTTCCGGCGAGCGGCAGCTATGCGGTGCCGATGGACGAGGGCGCGTGGATGGCCGGCCCCTCGGCGATGATCACGTTCGCCGCGGCGGGCGAGGTGCCGACGATGGTGATGGCCATGGCCCTCGGCTTCGTCCACATGGCGGTCTGCATCTTCATTTTCGGCCTCGCGCTGAAAGCGGTCGGCGGCGATTTCGCCCGCCAGGCCAAAGTGGTGCTGCTGACCGGCATCGCCGTTTCCGCCTTCATGCATCTCGGCGACCCGATCTGGTATGGCGGCGGCTGGAAGATGAGCATCTTCCTGTTCATCGCCGACGGCGTGATGCTGATCGTCGGCGGGCTGATCCTCGCCAAATGGTTCACTTCGGACCGCGCGGCCGCCGCGCCCGCTACCTATTAGCGGAGGGCGCTGACCCGCCAGATGGTGTTGCCGACATCGTCCGCGACGAGCAGGGCGCCGTCGCGGGCGATCTGGACGCCGACCGGGCGGCCCTGGGCATGGCCGCGCTCGTCGACGAAGCCGGTCAGGATGTCGATCGGCTGGCCCGACGGCCGGCCGCCGGCGAACGGCACGAAGACGACCCGATAGCCGCTCAATGGCCGCCGGTTCCACGAGCCGTGCTCGCCGATGAAGGCGCCGCTCGCATAAGCGGGCCCGAGCCGGGCGCCGTCGCTGAAGGTCAGGCCGAGCGCGGCGACGTGGGGGCCGAGCGCATAATCGGGCGGGATCGCTCGGGCGATCATGTCGGGCCGCGGCGGCTCCGGGCGGCGGTCGACATGCCGGCCGTAATAGGACCAAGGCCAGCCGTAGAAGGCGCCGGGCTGGACCCGGGTGAGGTAATCGGGGACGAGGTCGCTGCCCAGCTCGTCGCGCTCGTTGACGACGGCGTAGAGATCGCCGGTGCCGGGCATGAAATCGAGGCCGACCGGATTCCTGAGCCCGGTCGCGTAGAGGCTGTGGCTGCCGCTCGCCGGGTCGATCGCCCAGATCGCGGCGCGCTCCTCTTCCTCGCCCATGCCATATTCGGCGACGTTCGAATTGGAGCCGACGCCGACATAGAGGCGGCCGTCCGGTCCGGCGGCGAGGCTCTTGGTCCAGTGATGGTTGCGCTGGGCCGGCAGCGCGGTGATCGTGCGCGGCGCCGCGGCGATGCTGGTCGCCCGCGGATCGTAGGGGAAGGCGACCAGCGAATCGGCATTGGCGACGTAGAGGGTGGAGCCGACCAGCGCCATGCCGAAAGGCGAGCGAAGGCCGGTGACATAGGGGGTGCGGATCTCGGCGACGCCGTCGCCGTCGGCGTCGCGCAGCAGGGTGATCCGGTTGGCGCTCGGCACGGCCGACCCCGCGACCCGCTGGAAGTGGCGGAAGAAGAAGCCCTTGATGCTGTGATCCTCATGGGCGGGATCGGGCGGCGGCGCCGCGGTCTCGGCGACGAGCACGTCGCCATTGGGCAGGGTGAGCAGCCAGCGCGGATGTTGAAGCCCGGTGGCGAAAGGCGCGACCTGGAGGCCCGCGGCGGCGACCGGCATGGCCCCGTTACGCCAGCCCCGCGCCGGGGCGACGTTGACGGTCGGGATCGGGGTATGGACCTCGGGCGGCAGGGTCGGCGCCGGCCCGGTCGTCTCGGCGATGTTCAGCCGGGCGGTGTCGCCGCAGCTAGCGAGAAACAGGGGAAAGGCGAGGAGAGGCAGGGCAAAACGGCTCATGGCGGGCCTCGTCAATCGGCTGCTCGGCGCTCCTCCGCGGGATGAAGGCGGAGTCGGCGCACGCGGCGGGAGTCGCTGTCGATCACCTCAAGTCTCCAGCCGCTCGGATGTTCCAGCATCTCGCCGGCCGCCGGCACGCGCCCGGCGAGAACGAAGGCGAGCCCGCCGAGCGTATCGACATCCTCCTCGACCGCGCCGAGCCGGACGTCGATCGTCTCGGCGACGTCCTCCAGCTCGGCCCGGGCGTCCGCGTCCCAGAGGCCGCCCTCGAGCGGGATCAAGAGGCCCGGCAGCTCCTCGTCATGCTCGTCCTCGATCTCGCCGACGATCTCCTCGACCACGTCCTCGATCGAGATCAGCCCCTCGGTGCCGCCGAACTCGTCGACGACGATGGCGAGATGGACGCGCTCGGCGCGCATCCGGGCGAGCAGATCGAGCATGCCCATCGATTCGGGGACGTAGAGCGGGGTGCGCATCAGCGTGCGGATGTCGTCGGGCGGCGCCTCGCCGCCGACCTGCATGGCGAACACGTCCTTGACGTGGATCATGCCGATGACGGTGTCGAGGCTTTCCTCGAACACCGGCATGCGGCTGTGGCCGGCCTCGGCGAAGGCGGCGACCAGGCCGGCGAAGCCGGTGGTCGCGGGCACCGCGTAGATGTCGCCGCGGGGGACGGCGACGTCGCCGGCGGTCTTCTCGCCGAAGTGGAGGATGTTGAGCAGCATCTGCCGCTCGACCTGGGAGAGATCGCCGACCCGGGGATCCTCGCCCTCGCGATTCTCGATCGCCTCCTCGATCTCGTCCCGCAGCGTCGATTCGTCGCCGCCGCCGAAGATCAGCGCGCGCAGCCCGCTCCAGACCGTTCGTCCCTCGTCCCGGCCGCTGCGACTGTCCTCTTCCATCGGCTCAGGATTGCACCTCGGTCACGCGATAGGGGTCGACGATGCCGATGGCGGCCAGCGCCCGGCGCTCGACCTCCTCCATCTCCTCGGCCTCCTCATCGCTCGTTTCGTGGTCGTAACCTAGCAGATGGAGCGTGCCGTGCACCACCAGATGCGCGGCATGGGTCTCGACCGGCACATTTTTCGCCGCCGCCTCGGCCGCGCAGATGCCGGCGGCGAGGACGACGTCGCCGAGCAGCTGGGCGCTGGCAAGCTCGCTCTCGTCCGCCATCGGGAAGGAGAGGACGTTGGTCGGCCTGTCCTTGCCGCGCCAGGCCGCGTTCAGCGACCGGACCTCCGCATCGGAGGTGAACTTGATCGAGACCTCGCTGTCCGAAAGGCCCGGATGGCGGCTTTGCGCGACGGCGGCATGGACCGCGCTGCGGGCCAGAGCGGGCCAGTCGGTGCGGCTGTCCCAGTCCGCGGAAACGTCGGTTTCAACGCCGATCATTGGCCCGGCCCCTCATAGGCCTCGACGATCCGGCCGACGAGCGGGTGGCGGACGACGTCGCCGGGACCGAAGCGGATCATCGAGATCTTGGGGATGCCTTCGAGCTTGGCGACGGCGTCCGCGAGGCCGGACTTGCCGGGATCGGGCAGATCGACCTGCTTGGGGTCGCCGCAGATCACCATCCGCGAGCGCATGCCGAAGCGGGTCAGGAACATCTTCATCTGCGCCGGCGTCGTGTTCTGCGCCTCGTCGAGGATGATGAAGGCGTCGGAGAGGGTGCGGCCGCGCATGAAGGCGATCGGCGCGATCTCGATCTCGCCCGAGGCGATCCGCCGCTCGACCTGCTCGGTCGGCAGCATGTCGTAGAGCGCGTCGTAGAGCGGCCGCAAATAGGGGTCGACCTTCTCCTTCATGTCGCCGGGGAGGAAGCCCAGCCGCTCGCCCGCCTCGACCGCGGGGCGCGACAGGATCAGCCGGTCGACGCTGCCGCCGATCAGCTGCTGCACCGCCTGGGCGACGGCAAGATAGGTCTTGCCGGTGCCGGCCGGGCCGAGCGCGAAGATCATCTCGTCCCGCCCCAGTGCCTCCATGTAGACGGCCTGGGCCTTGGAGCGGGGGACGATCGTCTTTTTGCGGGTGCGGATCATCACCTTGGGCGGCTCGATCACCTCCGGAGCGATGATCCCGTCGAGGGTCGGCTGGCCGGACATGGCGATGATCGCGTTGACCAGCTCGGCGTCGATGTCGTGGCCCTCGTCGAGCCGGTTGTAGAGGCCGAGCAGCACCTCGCGGGCGCGGGTCGCGGCCTCGGGCTCGCCCTCGATCTGCACCTTGGTGCCGCGCGCCGCGATATAGACTCCGAGCCGGTCCTCGATCGCCACCAGATTGCGGTCGAATTCACCGAACAGAGGACCCAGCAGATGAGGCTGCTCGAACTCGATCTCGAGCCGGGCGCGGGGCTCGGCGTCAGCGGCCGCGGGTTTCTTCTGGGCCATCAGGCGGCCACCGGGAGGAGGGTCGCGCCGGCGAGGCTGTTGGGGCCGGCGGAGACCAGCTCCACCTCGACGATATCGCCGATCCGCGCCGCCGTTTCGAGATGGACGGACTGCAGCCAGGGCGACTTGCCGACGAGTTGGCCGGGCTTGCGGCCGGGCCGTTCGAGCAGCACTTCGCAGCGGCGGCCGACGCTCGCCTGGTTGAAAGCGTGCTGCTGGGCATTGAGCAGCGCCTGAAGGCGCTGGAGGCGTTCGTCCATCACTTCCCGCGGCACCTGTCCGTCCATCGCCGCCGCCGGCGTTCCCGGCCGCGGCGAATATTTGAACGAGAAAGCCTGGGCATAGTTCACCGCGGCGACGATCCGCAGCGTCTCTTCGAACTCAGCCTCGGTCTCGCCGGGGAAGCCGACGATGAAGTCGCCCGAAATGGCGATATCGGGCCGGACCTCGCGGACGCGCTCGATGATCGCGAGATAGCTCGCGGCGCTATGGCTGCGGTTCATCGCCCTGAGCACCCGGCCGCTGCCCGACTGCACCGGCAGATGGAGGTAGGGCATCAGCTTTTCGACCTCGGCATGGGCCCGGATCAGGCCCTCGGTCATGTCGTTTGGATGGCTGGTCGTGTAGCGGATGCGGGCAAGGCCAGGCAGCGCGTCGAGCGCGCGGATCAGCGTGTCGAGGCCGCCGCCGTCCTCGCCGCGCCAGCCGTTGACGTTCTGGCCGAGCAGGGTGATCTCCTTCGCGCCCGAACCGACCAGCGCCCGCGCTTCCTCGAGGATCGCCGCCGCCGGCCGCGAGACCTCGGCGCCGCGGGTGTAGGGGACGACGCAATAGGTGCAGAATTTGTCGCAGCCCTCCTGGACCGTGAGGAAGGCGCTCGGCGCCTGGCGTCGCCGCGCCGGCAGCGCGCCGAACTTGGAGAGCAGCGGCATGCCGGTGTCGAGCGCCGGCTCGCCGAGCGCCGCCTGGCGGACCAGCTCCGGCAAATTGTGATAGGCCTGCGGGCCGACGACGACGGCGACCCTCGCCCGGCGCGCAATCTCCTCGCCCTCGGCCTGGGCGACGCAGCCGGCGACCGCGACCATCGGCCGGCTGCCGTCGGGCCGCTTCAGCCGGCCGATTTCGGAATAGACCTTTTCGGTCGCCTTTTCGCGGATATGGCAGGTGTTGAGAACGATCAGGTCGGCGTCTTCGCCGGCCGCGGCCATGCCGTCGGCTTCGAGCAGCTCGGCCATGCGCTCGCCATCATAGGCGTTCATCTGGCAGCCGAAGGATTTGACCTGGAAGGTTTTCGGGTGAGCGGGCTTCATCGCGGCGCCTATAGGGGATCGCGTCCGCTTGCGGAAGCAGGGAGGGCCGCGACGACCGCGTCGCGCGACCGGGCGGCGAGCCGCTTGCGGTCGCCCGCCGCGGCGGGATCGATCGGCTCGAGGAAGCGCAAGGTCGCCTGGAAGGTGCCGGGGCGCGACATCACCTTCCGGGCATTGGCGCCGGTGCCCTCATTGCCGATCCAGGCGATCTCGGGCAGCGCCGGGCCGTAGTCGATCGCGACCGGCTGGACCTTGACCCCGGCAAGCGGCGGATAGAGCGAGGCGAACAGGCTCGGGCGGAAGGGCAGGATCTCGCCGCCGCCGTCGGTGGTCCCCTCGGGGAAGAGCGCGACCGCGCGGCTCTCGCCGAGCGCGCGCCGGATCTGGTCCGCCTGGCCGTGCACCTCGCGCCGGGCGTGGCGGGCGACGTAGAGCGTGTCGTTGATGTCGGCGAGCCAGCCGACCACCGACCAATGTTCGAGATCGTCGCGCGAGACGAAGATCGCCGGCGCCGCGCCGCCGAGCGCGAGGATGTCCAGCCAGGTCGAATGGTTGGCCGCGAACAGCACGCTGGAGGTGAGCGGCACGCCCTCTACGCTGACCCGCATGCCGCAGCAGCGGCCGGCATAAGCGAGGAAGACCTGCGGCCAGATCGAGCGCGCGCCGAACAGCTTCCACAGATAGTGGAGCGGCACGCAGAAGAGGAGGCCGGCGACGATCCCGGCCAGCCGGAGATAGAAGAGCATCATACCGAGCCTCTCCCCTCGATGGGGAGGGCTCTGACCGCCGTGCCCGTCACGGTCTCAATTGTCGCGGCTGAGGACGACGCCGTAAAGCTCCATGCGGTGATCGACCAGGCGGAAGCCGAGCTTCTCGGCGATCCGGCGCTGGAGCGCTTCCAGCTCTTCGTCGACGAACTCGATGACGTTGCCGGTCTCGACGTCGATGAGGTGGTCGTGATGGCTCTCGGCTGCGGCCTCGTAGCGGGCGCGGCCGTCGCCGAAATCGTGGCGCTCGAGGATGCCCGCCTCCTCGAACAGGCGGACGGTTCGGTAGACGGTGGCGATCGAGATGCCGGGATCGACGGCGGCGGCGCGGGCGTGGAGCGCCTCGACGTCGGGATGGTCCTCGGATTCGCCGAGCACCCGCGCGATCACCTTGCGCTGCTCGGTGATCCTCAGGCCCTTTTCGGCGCACAGCGCCTCGATATCGATGCTGCGGGTCATGCCGCTCCGTCTTTAGAGCAGATCGGCGCGCGCGAAAAGCGCCATGCCCGCCGGACGCGGGCACAGCGCCTTCGCCTGGGCCGAAGCCTTATTTCTTCGGCGCGCGCTTGCGCTTGGTGCCGAGGCCGATCTTCTTGGCCAGAGTCCGGCGCTGCTCGGCATAATTGGGCGCGACCATCGGATAGTCGGCGTTGAGGCCCCACTTTTGGCGATACTGGTCCGGAGTCAGATTGTAGTGGGTCATCAGATGCCGCTTGAGCATCTTCAGCTTCTTGCCGTCCTCGAGGCAGACGACATAGTCCGGCTTGACCGAAGAGCGGATCGAAACCGCCGGCTCCGGGCGCGGCGCCGGGGCTTCCGGCTGGTCGCCGAGACCCGACAGGGCGCTGTGGACGTTGGAGATCAGCAACGGCAAATCGGAGACCGCCACGCTGTTGTTGCTGACGTGGGCCGACACAATGTCGGCAGTGAGGGTGATCAGCGTCTCACCGAAATTGTCTTGTGTGTCCATGTGTCTTTGAAACCTTCATTCAGAGGAGTGCGACAGTCTTTGGCCCAACTGTCATCGATGTGGATAGGTCCGTTTTGGCGGTTCTGACAACCCCGAAACGTTACGATAGTCTATCAAAGCTGTGCACTCCTTGCCAAGGTCAGCGCGTGGTAGGTTTGGCCGGCGTGCCCGCTATAATAGTTGCGGCGCCGCCCGACCAAAGTAAAGGAAGCCCGCTCGTAGAGGCTAAGGGCATGATTTCCTTCGCGGACTTCGAGATGTAAGCGGCTCGCGCCGCGCTCGCCGGCGGCTTCGGTGAAGCGCTCGAGCAGCATCTTGCCGACGCCGCGGCCCTGCATCGCCGGCCGCACCGCGAGCAGCAGCAGCTCGGCTTCGTCGGCGACCGCGCGCGCCAGCGAGAAGCCGATCACCGCGTCGGCGTCGCGCGCCAGGGTCAGCCAGACGCCGGGCATCGCCAGCAGGCCGGCGCATTGCGACGCCGTCCAGGCCTCGCCGAAGCGCGCATCGAAGCTGTCGTCCATCACCGTCATCACCGAGTCGAGATCGGCGAGGCCGCCCTCGTCCAGGCTGATCCCGGGCGCGCTCATCTCATCGGCCTCGCGTCGGGCGCCCGGCCGTAGATCGGCCGCGGCGCCAGGCTGCGCAGCGAAGGCGGCAGCAGCCGCGCGTCCGCGGCCCGGGGCAGGGCCTCGCGGCTGCGGCCGAAGCCGCGCGCGGCGACCAGAGCCTCGGCGCCCGAGCCGAGCACGAGCTCGGCGCGGACGGCCGCCGCGGCCGCGGCCGGGGCGAGCGAGCGCAGGGCGTCGAGTGGCGCGATCGGGTCACCGCCATAGCTTTGCACGAAAAGCTCGCCATGTCCCCCCGCCAGCGCGACCGCGACCTCGGCCTCGCCGCTGGCGGCGGCGATCAGCGCCAGCGAGGAATAGCCGGCGAGCGGCACCTGCCAGCCGATCGCCAGGCCCTGGCCGGCGGCGATGCCGACGCGGACCCCGGTGAAGCTGCCCGGCCCGCAATCGACCAGGATGGCCGCGGGGATGCGGCCGCCGAGCAGCTCGGCGATCATCGGCAGCAGCCGCTCGGCATGGCCGCGGCCGACCAGCTCGTGGCGCTCTTCGATCAGGCTGCCGCCGGGATCGATCAGCGCCGCCGAGCAGGAAGCGGTCGCGCTGTCGATCACCAGGAGCATTGGGAGACCTTACCGTTCGCCCTGAACCTGTCGAAGGGCTTTCTTTCTTTGCGGCCGTCAAGAAGGGAGGGCTTCGACGGGCTCAGCCCGAACGGAGTTGGGCTGTCGACCTAGACCGCTTCGACCGCCTCGACCTCGGGCACATAATGCTTGAGCAGGCTTTCGATGCCGTTCTTCAGGGTCATCGTCGAGGACGGGCAGCCCGAGCAGGCGCCGTGGAGGGCGAGGTAGACTCGGCCGTCGCGGAAGCCGCGATAGACGATGTCGCCGCCGTCCTGGGCGACCGCGGGCCGGACCCGGGTCTCGATCAGCTCGCGGATCTGGGCAACCACCTCGGCGTCGGCCGGATCGTCGCCCATCTCCGCCTCGGCTTCGACATGGATGCCGGCGGCGCTGCCGGCGCGGAACAGGGGCGCGTCGCTGGCGAAATGATCGAGCAGCACTTCGAGCACCTGCGGCTTCAGCGCCCGCCATTCGACCCCCGGCGCCGCCGTCACCGAGACGAAGTCGCGGCCGAAGAACACGCCCTCGACCTCGCCGGTCGAGAAGATCGCCTCGGCGAGCGGCGAGGCCTCGGCCGCCTCGGGGCTGGCGAAATCGCGGGTGCCCGCCTCCATCACCTTGCGGCCGGGGATGAATTTGAGGGTCGCCGGATTGGGCGTGGTTTCGGTCTCGATCAGCATGAGAGGGATGTGGGCCATTGGAGGTGCGCGATCAAGGGCGGACGCATTGGCAGGAGCGCTTGCCGGCCCGCGGGTTTTTTGCGACCGGTTGAAATCCACGCGATTCCCGGTCTGGAGCGCTGCGCGGAGGAACGATGACGCTGCCTGCGATCATGCTGGCGCTGGTTGCCGCATTTCAGCCCGCCGGGCCGCGGGAGCCGCGGCCGATCCAGCCGCTCGCGGCGTGGGTTTCCGACGAGGACTATCCGCCCGGGGCGGTCCAGCGAGGGGCATCCGGGGCGGTCGGCTTCACCCTCGACATCGGCGCCAGCGGCGTACCGACCCATTGCACCATCACCGAGTCCGCGGATCCCGAGCTCGACCAGCGGACCTGCGAGATCTTCATGGCCCGGGCGCGATTCCAACCGGCGCTCGACGCGGCCGGGCAGGCGGTGCGGGGTTCCATCTCCAGCCGGATGCGCTGGATTCTCCCCGAAGAGGAGCCGGCCGCGTTCGCGCCCACCCGCCTGGTGATTGCGATCCGTCCAAGGGCCGGCGGCGAGATGGAGTGTTCGCTGAGCGTGAACGGCAGCGCGGTGGCATGGCCGGACCAGGCCGCGTGCGAGGCGTTCGCGCCGATGAGACCGAGCCGGCGCCGCGATTCGCGGGGCGGATATACGCTGACGGGCGTCTTTACGGTTTCGCAGGACGGAGAGGCTCCTCCCGCGATCGTTCCCGCGGCCGACTATGGTGACCTGCTCTACGAGGATCGGGCAAGGCTGAGCGTCGCGCCGGACGGCCGCGTCAGCGATTGCCGGATCATCAGCCACCATGTCGTGCGGACGCCGTCCGGCAGAGCGCTGGCCCCCGATTTGTGCGCGCCCCGGCAGCTCGGCCTGATTCCGCGCTTCCCGCCGGCACCGCAGTCGGCAGGCCTCCGGATCGTGCGCCTCTCCTTTGCGGCCTATCTGCGCACCGGCCCGCGCCGCTGAAATCAGAAATCCGGCTTGTCGTAATGGGCGGGCGGCATGATCACCTCCATCCGCTCGGTGAGCAGCGGGCGGAAGCTGGGCCGCGACTTCATCACCGCATACCAATCGACCGTCTGCTTGTGGCCGCGCCAGTCGATTCCGCCGAGATAGTCGGCGACGGAGAGGTGGGCGGCGGCGGCGAGATCGGCCATGGTCAGCACCGGCCCGGCCAGCCAGCGGCGATGATCGAGCAGATAATCGAGATAGTCGAGATGGGCGTTGGCCGAAGTCATCGCCCGCCTGAGCGCGCCGGTATCGGGCGGGTCGCGGGCGACGAGCCGCTTGGTCATCCGTTCGTCCATCAGCGGTGAGACGACGTCGCGATAGAGCTTCTCGTCGAACCAGGTGACGAGGCGGCGGATCTCGGCGCGGTTGACCGCGGTGCCCGGGATCAGCGGCGTGCGATCGACCGTCTCCTCGAAATATTCGCAGATCGCGCCCGAATCGATCAGCACCGTCCCCTTGTCGCGCTCGACCAGCACCGGCGTCTGGCCGGCGGGATTGAGGTCCATGAACTCGTCTTCCTGAAGCCAGGGCGAGACCCGGACGAGCTCGTGCGGAATCGCCTTTTCGGTGAGCGCGAGCCGGACCTTGCGCGAGAACGGGCACAAGGGGAATTGATAGAGCTGCCACATGGGCAGCGTTCATTAGCCAAAGGGGCGGCTCAGTCCACCGCTCAATTGGGCTCGGGCTCGGGCGGCGGCGGATCGTCGTCGGCGTCCTGGTCCCAATCGTCGTCGACGTCGCCGGGCGGCGGCGGGGGCGACGGGCCATATTCGTCGCCCGGCGGCGGCGGCGGGCCATATTCGTCGTCGGGCGGCGGCGGCCCGGCATGGGCCGAGTCGATCGCGGCGGCCATCCCCCGCTGGATCTGGTCGGCGGCCTGGCGGAGCGCCGGCTCGGCCGCGGCGACGGCGTCGGCGACCCGGCCCATCGCCGCGGCATTGCCGTAGATCGAGGCGCGCAGGCGGCGGTCGAAATAGGGATCGTCACGCCGCGCCATGTCGCGCAGGGTGCGCGGCCCGTGGCGGCGATAGGGGTCGACGGCGTCGAGCAGCGGGCCGATGTCGATGTCGAGCAGGGCACCGGTGGCGCGGTCGACGGCCGGGGCGTAGGAGCGGATCTGGTCGCTCGGCCGCGGCGGAGCGGCCCGGTGCGGCGGCTGGGCGGCGGCGGGCAGGGCGATGAGGGTCGAAGCGGCAGCGAACAGCAGCAGGCGCATGCTTGGCTCTCCTTGGGGCGATTCGGCCCCGGCTTTGCCCCGGCACGGATGAGCCGGGGCTGAATGATCTGTCCCGCTAGCGCGGGGCGGCCCGCGGCAGGTTGACGGTCCGCTGGCGGAACAACGCACGCGCCCGGGCGAAGATGCCCGGCGCACTGCGGGCGAAATCAGCCTGCAGCTCGCGGCGGCGGCGGATGGCGCGCGGATCGCGCAGCGCCTCCCAGGCGTCGAGCAAATGCGCGCCGTCGCTGCTGCGCAGCCAGGCGGCGATTCGGGCCATCTCCTCGGGCTGCATGCGCGCGGCGAGCTGATCGGCGGCAAGCCGTTCGACGGCGTCGCGATGGCGTAGGCGCAGCGCCGGCGCATATTCGGCGGCGACCGCGGCGGCGGCGCCCTGGCATTCGTTGTTGGCAGGATCGCAGCTCCCTTCGGAGGCCAGCAGGGCGGTCTCGATCCGCACCCGGAAGCGGCCGAGATCGGCATCGTCGTACAGCCTTTCGTCGCGGCTCATCAGCAGGCGGGCGAGAGCGAGCGCCGGCGGATCGGGCTCCGCGGCCGGGGTCTGCGCCGACGCGGCCGGCGCCATCATTGTCAGGGCGATCAGGAACGTAGCGAGACGTGCGGGCATGCCGGCCTCCTTGTCAGCGAATCCAGAGCAACCAGATCAATGCCGCGCCGCCGACCGCGATCCGGTACCAGCCGAACGGCGCGAAGCCGCGGCGCGAGACGATGGAGATGAACCATTTGATCACCACCAGGGCGACCGCGAAGGAGACGACGAAGCCGATCGCGATGCCGAGCGGGCCGGCCGCGCCGAGATCGTCGTGATGCTTGGCGAGCTCGAGCGTCGAGGCGCCGAGCATGGTCGGGACGGCGAGGAAGAAGCTGAACTCGGCGGCGGTGCGCCGCTCGACGCCGAGCGAGAGGCCGCCGAGGATGGTCGCGCCCGAGCGGCTGACCCCCGGCACCATCGCCAAACACTGGATCAGGCCGATACCGAGCGCCTTGCCGAGCGAGATGTCGGCGACGCCCTTCTCGCGGCCCTGGGGCGCGGCCCGCTCGATGACGAGGATAAGGACGCCGCCGAGGAGCAGCGCCCAGGCGACGATCGCCGGGCTGCCGAGCATCGCCTCGATCCGGTCGATCAGGACGAGGCCGATCACCGCCGAGGGCAGGAAGCCGACGACGACGTTGCGGAGAAATCGCCAGGATTCGGGCTGGCGGCGGATCAGGCCGATCGAGACCGCCCAGAAGGTCCGCCAGTAGAGCACGATCACGGCGAGGATCGCGCCCAGCTGGATGACGACGTTGAATACCGCCCAGCGCGCCGAATCGTAGCCGAGCAATTCGCCGGCGAGGATGAGATGGCCGGTCGAGGAGACCGGGATGAACTCGGTGACGCCTTCGACGATGCCGAGCAGGATGATGGTGAGGATCGGGTCCATGGCGCGCGGGCTTAGCGGCGGAGGAGGGGCGGGGACAGCCACTTTTGCGCGGTCGTGCGCCATACGGAAGGTTCGAAACGTTCATTAGGTTCAGCTTCCCTGGCGCAAGGAAAAGTCGAACCTTCCGATGAACCTTCGGCTCTTCGAGGGGCGCCGCGCGGGTCGGGGCTTCGCGTCTATGTTCATGATCTGTTCCACCCGCTCACTTAAGGCGGCGATTTCCTGCTTTGCAAGCGGAAAGTGGAGGGGGTGGGACGGGCGGGCAGCCTGTCCCGGCCGGGCCTCTTGTCGCCGAGGGGGGTGGAGGAATAACGGGCCGGACGGGGCCCCGCCCGGCCCGGACTCCTCAGGAACCAAATCCTCGGCGACGGCCCCTTGTGGAGGCGCCCGGCCCGGCTGTGAATCCGGGGGAAGTGCTAGTGGTAGAAGTGCCGTATTCGCGGCGAATCAGGACGCGGTCGGCCGGGCGAAGCGGCCGTGGCGGCGGTAGCGGACCAGCCAGCTCTCGGCGACCGCGGCGAGCGGGGCCGGGCGGAGGCCGAACGCCTCGAAGCCGGGGCCGGACGCGACATTGTCCCGCTCCATCATCAGCCACTGGTCCCACGTCAAGGGCGCCCCCGGCAGCCAGCCGGCGAGGCGGGCGATCAGCCGGGCGACGGGATCGGGGATCGGCGCGAGCGGGCGGTTGCGGCCGGTCGCGGCGCAGATCCAGGCGCTCAACTCGGCCATGGTCATCGCCTGCGGGCCGGCGAGCTCGTAGGTGCGCCCGGCATGAGGCAAAGGAGCGAGCGCCGCGGCGGCGACCGCCTTGCCGAGATCGGCGACATGGACCGGCTGCAGCCGCCAGGCCGGGCGGATCACCGGCAGCACCGGCAGCAGCTGCGCCAGCCGGGCGATGCGGTTGACGAAATCGTCCTCGGGCCCGAACGCGATCGACGGGCGAAGCACGGTGGCGGCGGGGAAGGCGGCGCGGACCGCGGCCTCGCCCTCGCCCTTCGAGCGGCCATAGACGCTCGGGGCTTCGGGATCGGCGCCGATCGCCGAGATGTGGACCAAAGCCGGCACCCTCGCGGCAGCGGCCGCCTCGGCGATATTGCGGGCGCCCTCGACATGGACCTTGTGGAAATCGCCCTTGAGGATGCCGACCAGGTTGACGACCGCGTCGGCGCCCTGGACGGCGGCGGCGACCGCGGCCCTGTCGGCGAGGTCGACGCGGGCGAACTGGATCTGGCCGAGCCCGCACAAGGGCTTCAAAAAGAAGGCGCGCCTCGGCTCGCGCCCGGCGATGCGGACTCGCGCCCCGGCCTTGAACAGCGCCTGGGCGGCATAGCGGCCGATGAAGCCGCCGCCGCCGAACAGGGTGATCAGGCGCTCGCTTTTCACGGTCATGGCGAGGGTCCCTAGTCCGTCGTGCGCGGAGTCGGCAAGCCCCGCGCCGTTAAAGGGGGACAGTATATATTTTTCGAGACGGAAGCGGCCGGCGCCCGCGGTCTCCAGTGAAAAATATATACTGTCCCCATTTATTGGCGGCTGCTCCCCCTCCCTTCGAAATCGAGGGGAGGAATTTGGCCTTCGTTGACAAGCGCAACCCCGCCCCCTAACTCGCCCTCCCTACCCCGTGCCCAGATGGCGGAATTGGTAGACGCACCAGCTTCAGGTGCTGGCGCTCGCAAGGGCGTGGAGGTTCGAGTCCTCTTCTGGGCACCATTAACTGGGTGCGCAGTGCCCCGCACTGCGCAGCCGTGTACGGGGTACACGGCGACCCAATTAATCCCATAGGCACGCATGACCCCTGTTGAAGGCAATGGCGCGAACGGCGGCGGCGTGACCGGCGCGCGTGACCCCGAGACCGACAAGGCGCGGCTGCGCGCGATCCACGCCGCGCTGACCGCGGGCGAGATCGACGCCGCCGGCAAGATGGCCGAGGATGCGCTCGGCGACGGCATCGACCATGCCATGGTGCTGAGCCTGGTCGCCGGCCGGCGCGAGGGGGAGGGGCGGTTCGACGAGGCGCTCGCCTTGCTCGAGCGCGCCAGGACGGCGGCGCCGGCGGCGCCCGGCATCCTCAACGCGATCGGGCTCAACCTCCTGTGGCTCGGCCGGCACGAGGCGGCGGCGGCCGAGTTCGGGGCGGCGCTGGCCGCCGATCCGGGCTTCGCTCCGGCGCTCGCCAATCGCGGCATCGCGTCGATCGCCCTTGCCCGGCTCAACGCGGCGCGGGGCGATTTCGAGGCGGCGCTCACGATCGAGCCCGGCAACCTCGTCGCGCTCAACGGCCTCGCCGCGCTGGCGCTCCGCCGCGGCGATGCCGGCGAAGCGCGCGAGCTGGCCAGCCGGGTCGCTGCGCGCCAGCCCGATTTCCCCGAGGCGATGATGACCCTGGCCGGCGCCGACATCGCCGAAGGCAATGCCGGCATCGGCGAATCGCGCCTCAGGGTGCTGCTCCGCGACAGGAAGCTGCCGGCCGCCGACCGGGCGCTGGCGCAGGGCCTGCTCGGCGATGCGCTCGACGCCCAGCGCCGGTTCGGCGAGGCGTTCGCGGCCTGGCAGGCGGGCAACGCGCTGCGCGCCGGGCAGGCGGCGGGCCTTGCCGGCCGCAGCCTCGCTGTGGTCCGCGAGCTGACCGCAGCGCTCGCCGGCCGGCGGGTAGCGGCGACCTGGGGGCGCGGCGGCGGCCCCGCCCGGCGCCACGTCTTCCTGGTCGGCTTCCCGCGCTCGGGCGCGACCCTGATCGCGCAGGTGCTCGCCAGCCATGACGAGGTGACGGTTTCGGCCGAGGATTGCCTGATCGACGCCGCCCGCGCCTGGCTCGGCGACGCCGCCGACCTCGCCCAATTCTGCGACGCGCCCGACGAGGACCTCGACCTTTATCGCGACTCCTACTGGCGCCGCGCCGCCGCTTCGGGGGCCGAGCCGGCCGGGCGGGTGTTCGTCGATGCGCACGGCTTCAACATCTTCAAGCTGCCGCTGATCGCGCGGCTGTTTCCGGAGGCGCGGATCCTGGTCGCGCGCCGCGACCCGCGCGACACCGTGCTGAGCTGCTTTGCCAGCCGCTTCGCGATGAGCGAGCCGGTCCACCAGCTGCTGACGCTGGACGGGGCCGCCGAATTATACGCGGCGACGATGGCTCTGGCGGAAGCCACCGAGAAAGCGTTCGGCCTGTTCGTCCAGCCCTGCCGGCTCGAAGCGGTCGTCGCCGATTTCGATGCCGAGACCAAGGCGATCTGCGCCGCGCTCGGCATCGCATGGAGCCCGGAATTGCGCGATTTCCACCGCCATGTCGCGGCACGCGGCGTCGCGACGCCCGGCGCGGCGCGGCTGACCGCCGGGCTCGATTCCGCCGGGATCGGACGGTGGCGCAATTATCAAGCGGAGATGGCGCCGGTGCTGCCCGTGCTGCAGCCGTGGACGGAGCGCTTCGGCTACGGCTGAGCGGTGAGCTGAGCGACGATCGCGTCGGCGAGCCGCCCTTGCGCGGCGAGATCGTAGGCGGCGAACATCGGCCCGCTGTTGAGCTCGAGGAAAAGCGGTGCCGCGCGGCCGGCTTCCGTCTTGAAGTCGCAGGCGCAGAAATCGATGCCGACCGCCGCGGTGAGCTTCGCCAGCGCCTCGGCCACGCCGGGCCAGGGCAGATCCTCGCCGCGATAGACGAGGCTGGTCGGCCGCCCGGGCCGGTAATCGAGCAGGTCCGAGTGGATCTCGAACAAATGGAAGCGGCCGTCGGCGAGATAAATCCGGTGCTCGGGGTAGCTGAGCCGCTGCTGGACGATCGCCGGGATCGGGCTGCGGCCGTCCCGCCAGCCGGCGTCGGCCAGCGCCGCGTCGAGCGGGCGGACATAGCCGCCGCCGGCGACCGGCTTGGCCACCGCCGGCGCGGGGAAGGCGCGCAGATCCGCCTCGACGTTGGCGATCAGGGTCGGCGCGGTGGCGAGGCCGCTGTCGCGCGCGAGCCGAAGCATATAGGGCTTCTGGTTGGCGCCGTGGGTCATCGCCCGGTTCAACAGCCGCATCCCGGGCCGGCTCAGCGCCCAGCCCATCGCCGCCGCGTACCAGCCGCCGTTGCGGTCGAGCCCGCGCGCCTCGACCGGCGGAGTGAAGACGTCGTAGCGCAGAAAGGCGCCGCGGGCGCCGACCTCGCGCCCGTCGAGGATCAGCCGGTTGCTCTCGAGGTCCCAGCTGAACGCCGGCTCGCCTTCCGGGCCGTGGACGATGCTCAGCACCGAGCGGCCGGCGCGCTCGGCGGCGGCGACCAGGGGCGCGAGATTGGGGTCGGCCGATCCGCCTGCGATCAGCAGATCGGCGACATGCTCATCCTCCACGGCGTCAGCGGCGGCCCAGCGGGTTCATGTCCTGCGGATCGATCCAGCCTTCGCCGGCGACCTGGGTGGTCTCCTCGATCAGCGGCGCGGTGGTCAGCGTCATGTTCGGGCCTTCCTCGCCTTCGACCAGGGTGGTCGGGACCGGCCCCTCGCCGACCATCTCGGTGGTCTCCTCGAGCAACGGCGCGGTGGTGCCGTGAGGCCCTTCCTCGCCGGCGACGAAGGTCGTCGGATGCGGGCCCTCGCCGACCATCTGGGTGGTCTCCTCGATGAGCGGCGCGGTGGTCGCCGGCGGGTAGCCGCCATGCTCCTCGCCGAGCATCCTGGTGGTCGGCGGCAGCCCGCCGCCTTCCTCGCCGAGCATCCTGGTGGTCGGCGGCAGCCCGCCGCCTTCCTCGCCGAGCATCTTGGTGGTCGGCGGCAGCCCGCCGCCCTCCTCGCCGAGCATCTCCGTGGTCGGCGGGTAGCCGCCATGCTCCTCGCCGAGCATGTGGGTGGTCGGCGGATAGCCGCCATGCTCCTCGCCGAGCATCAGGGTGGTGAACTGGGTGCCGCCGCCGCCCTCCTCCTCGCCCGTCGCCAGCGTGGTCATGTGGGGCGGTGGCGGGTAGCCGCCGCCTTCCTCGCCCAGCATCAGGGTGGTGAGAACGGTGCCGCCGCCGCCGGCCTCCTCGCCCATCGCCAGGGTGGTCATGTGCGAGGCGCCGCCTTCCTCGCCGACCGCCAGCGTCGTCATCAGCGTGCCGCCGCCGCCGGCTTCCTCGCCGGTGGCCATGGTGGTGATCGGCGGCGGGCCTTCCTCGCCGGTCGCCATCGTCGTCGCGCCGCCGCGGGCGGCCATTTGCGCCATGGCCGGGTGCGGCCCCTCGCCGGCGATCTGGGTGGTCGGCGGGGCGGCCGCGGCCTGCGGCAGGAACTGGATGACGTCGCCGGACCGCGACACGACGCGCACGCCGATGAGCCCGCTGAGGTCGGGCCAGACCAGCTCGGCCGTCTCCGGGGTCAGCACCGGCAGGCTGATCGCGTCGGGCGGGGTGGCGACGAAATCGAGGTCGAGAATGCCGTCCGCCGAGACTTTCTTTTCGAGCGGGACGAGCGCGGGATCGGTCCAGCCGCTGCTGACCGCATAGCCGTGGACGGTGATCGCCAGCTCGGGAGGCTTTTTCTCGCGGACCTCGAGCTGGACCGCGCATATCGAATACAGACGAACCTTGGCCGCCATCATTCCTCTCCCATCCGGTCAGAGAAGCCCAAACGGCGATCCTAGGCGGGACCCGGGGGGAGAGAAATTGGAACTGGGTCCATTTGGGAGGATTGTCCGGGCGCCGCAGCCTTCGGATCTTCAACCACGAAATGGCTCAGGGACAGGCTCTGGCCGGTCGCCCAGAGCGCGCCTTTGAGCACCGCCCCGTAAGCGGCCAGCCCGAAGGCGGCGGCGAGGCCGAGGCGCAGGGCATGATCTTCGAGCGGCAGAGCGAGCACGATCAGGGCGATTCCGAGATCGGCGCCGGCGGCCGACAAGGGCGCAGCGACGTAGCGCAGCGGCACCGCCACCGCGAACAGGGCGCGCAGCAGCGCCCGCCGGGCGATCGCCGCGGCGGCGACCGCGAGCAGAGCCGCGAGCGCGCCGCCGGTGACTCCGTAAGCCGCGATCAGCAGCCAGCCGGCGACGAGGTTCACGCTCGCGCTCACCAGGGTGATGACGATCACCATTTGCGGCCGGCGGTAGAGGAAGATGAGGTCGCTCACCCCGAACGCGCCCTGGATCGATTCGGCCGCGGCGAGCAGCAGCATCGCCCAATAGCCGGCGACGAACTCGGGGCCGATTGCGCGCAGCAGCGGCGCCCCGAGCACCGCCAGGGCGACCAGAAAGGGGAGCTCGATGGCGAGGATCAGGCGCGAAGCCGAGGCGGTGGCCCGGCCGGTCTGCGCGGCGCCGCCATGTTTGAGGGTGCGCGAGACGATCGGCGTCAGCAGGCCGTCGAAGCTCTGGCGGACCTGGCGGATCGGAGTGCGCAGCTGCTGGGCCATGCCGTAAATGCCGGCCGGCGCCTCGCCGAGGAACAGGCCGACCAGATAGAGATCGAGCCGGCCGGCGAGCGCGTTGGTGAAGTCGCTCAATGTCGGCAGCGCGGTCTGGCGGACGATGTGGGCGATGCGCGCGGGGGCGAAGCGGTATTGGCCGAGGCGGAACGGGCCGAGGCAGCGCCGGGCGCCGGCGAGGGCATAGGCCAGAGCAGCCAGGGTTCCCGCCCAATAGCCGAGGATCAGCCCGGCCTGGCTCCAGCCGGCCGCCCAGGCGAGGATCGCGGCGGCGACCCCGGCATAGGGCTCGATCACCGAGCGCGCCCAGACCTGGTAGCGCATCCTGTGGGTCCAGCGGGTGGCGGCGAGCACCAGATCGAGCAGGGCCTGGCCGAGGATCATCGGCGCCAGCAGCAGCAGCGCCGCCTCGGTATTGTCGGCGACCATGGTCCCGGGCAGCAGGGCCATCGCCAGCATGACCGGGGCGATGCAGGCGAGGCTGGCGGCGGCGACGAGGAGGCCCGAATCGATCAGGATGTGGGGCGGGCTCCGGCCGCCCTCCTCCTCGTCGAGAAGCTTGAAGATCTGGCGCTTGAGGCCGGCGCCGCCGACCGTCACGGCGAGCTCGACGACGGCGACCGCGACCGCATAGGCGCCGAACAAGGCGGCGCCGAACAGGCGGCCGGCGACGAACACGAACAGGAGGCGCGCGCCGAACCGGATCAGGAAGCCCAAAGCGGCGGAACGTCCGCCTCGCAAGATCAGGCGCTGCGCGGTGGAGGCGGTCACTTTGCGCTTGTATCCGCGGGAACGGCGGTTGACCAAGCGCTATGTCCAGACCCGTGGCCGCGATCTTCCGGACGCCCTTGTTCAACCCGTCCGAGCGCTTCATCGAGGACCAGGCGGCGGCGCTGACGCGGTGGCGGCCGCTGCTCGTCGGCCTCGAGCGCAAGCGCGCGGGCGTCGAGGCGATCCTTCCGGAAAGCGGGCTGGAACGGGCGCTGTTCGCGCTCCGTGGCCGCGGCGGATCGATCGAGCGGCGGCTGCGCGCCGCCGCGCCGAAGCTGATCCACGCCCATTTCGCCACCGACGCCTTGCGCGTGCTGCCGCTGGCGCGGGCGCTCGGGCTGCCGCTGATCGCCAGCCTGCGCGGCTACGACGTGACCCGCTCGGATGCGGCGCTGCTGCGCTCGGGGCGGCTGAGCTGGATGCGCTACGCGCTTGGGCGAAAGCGGCTGCAGCGCGAGGGCGCTTTGTTCCTCGCCGTCTCGGACGCGCTGCGGCGCCGGGCGATCGAACGCGGCTTTCCGCAAGCGCGGACGCTGACCCATTATAACGGCGTCGATCTCGACCGCTTCCAGCCCGGCGAAACCCCAAGCGAGCCTGGCCTGGTCCTCCATGTCGGCCGGCTGGTCGAGAAGAAGGGCACGAAAGTGCTGCTCGAAGCGATGGCGGGCGTTCCGGGCGCGCGGCTGGTGGTGATCGGCGAGGGCCCGCTCAAGGCCGCGCTCGAGCGGCAGGCGGGGCCGGCGGTGCGCTTCCTCGGCGCGCTGCCGCCCGAAGAGGTGGCGCAGTGGATGCGGCGCGCCTCGGTGCTCGCCGCGCCCAGCCTCACCGCGGCGGACGGCGATGCCGAGGGCCTGCCCAACGTCGTCGTCGAAGCCGCCGCCTCCGGCCTGCCGGTCGTGGCGACGCGTCATTCCGGGATCCCCGAGGCGGTAGAGAATGGCAAGACCGGCTTCCTCGTCGCCGAAGGCGATGCCGGCGCGCTCGCCGGCGGGCTGGCAACCGCGCTCGGCGCCGGCCCGGCGATGGGCGCGGCGGCGCGGCGGCTGGCGGAAGAACGATTCGATCGGGTGCGGCTGAGCGAGCGGCTGGAGCGGATTTACGACGAGGTCGCCGGGCTCGCGAGCTGACCGGCCAGAGCCGCCGCCACTTCCGCTTCGTCCCACAGGCGGCGGGTGAACGAGGCCGCCACCGCGCCGGCGGCGTCGAGCACGAACAGCTCGATCCGGTGGCGGTTGACCGTGGCCGGGCCGTAGCCGACGCCGAGCTCGAAATGCGCTTTCAGCGGCTCGACCGGGCCGAGGGTGCGGAAGAAGCGGTTGCGCGAATCGAAGCGGAAGCCGCGCTGGGCGCCATAATCGGCGAGCCGCCCCGGCAGGTCGTAATCGGGATCGTAGCTGATCGCCGCGACCCGCGCGCGCTCGATACCAAGATCGGCGAGGCGCGCCTGGAGCCGGGCGAGCTTGGTCACGGTCAGCGAACAGCGCTCCGGGTTCATGCAGCGGGTGTAGAAGAAGGCGAGCGCGCCCGGCTCGCCGGCGAAGAAATCGGCGAAGGCGAGGCGGGCGCCGGATTGATCCTCGAGGCGGACGCCGGCGATCCCGATCGCCGGGATCGGTGCGCCCGGATCGCCCGCTTCGCTGGCGCAGCAGGACAGCTTTTCCGCCCGGCGGCTCCGCAAGGCGGCGAGGGTCCGCTCCGCCTCGGCCCGCGCCGCGGCGGAAAGGGCGCCCTGCGCCAGCATCGCGCTGAGCGCCGCGACCGATTCGGCGCCGGCCTCGGGCAGCATGGCGAGCGTTGCCAGCACTTCCTGAAGCGCCGTCCGGCCCGGGGCGAGCGGGAAGGGCGAATCCGCCACCGCCAGCCGGGCGGCGGCCTTGAGCAGCAGCGCCTCGGCCTCCGCCACCGCGCCGGCCGCGCCGCGAAGCGCCATCGCCGCCGCCGCCGTCGCCGCCGGATCGGTGCCGGTTTCCAGCTCCTCGAGCACGAACGGGAGCGCCGCGGCCGGCAGCGCGCCGGCGGCGAGCGCGGCGAAGATGTGGGCGCGCAGCCGCTCGGCCTCGCCGCTGCCGAGGCCGTCATAGACGGCCGCCTGCTCGGGCAGCAGGGCGACGAGCGTATCGACCGCGCCCGCTTGCCCGGCCAGGCCGGCGATCCGCTCGAGGATTTGCGAAATGGCCGGCCTCATCCGCTCCGCTGGACGAACCGGGCGGCCGCGTCGCGCAGGAAGCCGCGGGTCTTCGCTCTCAGCTCGTCGACCTTGGCGACCAGCTTGGGATCGGCCCGGGCGCGGGCGAATTCGCGGACATGGGTGAGCGCGCCGAGCGCGGTGGCGCGGATCTCGTCATAATCCTTGTCGTCGGCCAGGATCTTGCGCGCCGCTTTCTCGAACTTGTCCGGGGCGAGCATCTGCAGCGCGGCCGCGCCCAGCCGCCGAATCTCCGATTTCTCGTTCTTGTCGGCGAACAGCCGCTCGAACAGGCCGGAGGATTTGGGATCGCTGGCCAGCAGCCGCAGCCCTTCGTAGCGGACCTCGTCATCGTCGGATTTGGCGACGACGTCGCGGACGACGTTCTCGTAGCCGCCATGATCGTCATAGCCGAGATATTGGAGGGCGGCCGCCGGCGGCACCAGCGCCTTGGCGGGGTCCTGCAGCCCCTTGACGAGCAGCGCCTGGGCATCCTTGTCCTTCTCGATCGCCAGAGTCTCCAGCGCCCGCCCGCGAAGCTCGGCGCCCGCCTCGGGCAGGACCTTGTGAAGCGTCGCGAGGAACTCGGCGCGATGGGGCGCGAAGGCGGTGACGACGAAGGCCGCGGCCTTGAGGCTGTCGAGCGCGGCGGTGCGCAGCTGCTCGGGCTGGCCCGCATCGGCGAGGATGGCGAGCAGCGCCGGAATCGCGGTCGGCAGGTCGCCGCGCTGGCCGATGGCGTCGCGGACGAGGTCGCGGCGCTGGTCCAGGGTCAGCGGTCCCCCGGTGATCGCGGCGGCGCGCAGGCGCCCGGCCTCCCTGACCTCGCCGGACTCGGCGCCAAGCTCTTTTTCGACGCGCGCGCGATAGTCGCTGGCTTTCACCTTGCTTCTCCCGATGAGAGTTCAGAGCTCGAAAGGAACATCGTCATAGTCAAACCCGAGCGCAACCCCGCCGACCTTGCCCTGATAATCGATCATCGCCTGGACCCGCGGGGCCGGACCGGGCAGCGGCGTGCTGAGCGAGCCGGCGAAGGCGCCGCCCGGCGCCGTCGGCGGCCGCGGCGGCGTGGTGATCCCGTTCCACGGCCACATCGTGTCGGCGAGGCGATGGCCGACCCGCGAACCCTGGCTGTAGGATTGGGAGACGGCCGGATCGTGGCGATGGAACAGCCATTGCCATTTCGCCCACAGCCGGTCGACGTTGCAGTGGAGCATGAAGAAGAGCGGGTCCCGGGCAGCGGTGCCGATCGAGCCGATCGAGCCGGAAAAGCTGGTATGGGCGGCCCCGTGCGGGTCGCTTTCCATCGACCGGAACGAGGCGAAGGTGCGGCCGGCCCCGCTCAGCGCGAAGGTTTGCGCCTCGCTTCGCAGCGACGGCGCGTTGTTGACGTTGAACAGCGGCCTGCGCGAGATTCCGAGCTGACCGTCGGTCACCCAGTTTTCGAGGCCGTGGCCGGGGTTGAACTGGACCGATCCGCTCGACCCCGTCCGGCCCATGTACGCGGTGGTGAACAGCGACGGCGCCGGCTGATCGAACCGCCAGTAAGGCAGCGCCACCCGCGGGTCGATCGCCTGCAGCTCGCGCTCGAGATCGAGCAGATAGGCGCGGTGCCAGGGCAGGAAGCCGGAATCGCCATGCTCTTCCGGGCTGGCGATGTTGACGTGCATGTCGCGGAAATCGCGAAACCGGCCGAGGCCGTTGCCGTTCAGAGTGCCCATCGCGGCGAGGAAGCGGTCGCGTTCGGCAGCGTTGAGCGCGACCGCATTCTTGCGTACCCGCACCATCAGCGGGCGCCTGCCGACGATCTGGGTCGCCGGGCCGAAGCTCGCGGTCGCGACCGCGTCGCCATAGTCGCGGCTCGGCGCGGCGACGTCGCCACCGACCCAGAAGGCGACCGGCGCGCCGCTCACCGGCAGCGCCAGCGGCAGGGTCGCCGCGCCGTCGCCGGTGCGGGTGGTCGCGAACAGGAGCTTGCCGACCGTGCCGGGGCCGTTGCGCAGGGTGACCTTGACCGTCGGCCCGGTCGGCAGCGGGGTCAGCGGCAGCTTCAGCCGGGCCGTCGCCTGGACCGGGGCGAAGCCGAGGAACAGGCGCCCGTCGGGCAGCGCGCCCGGAATGTCGATCAGCACGGTCGGCAGCGCCATCGGTTTCCCCTCCCGGAACGAGTCGATTGATCGAAAGGCTATGCCCGCCCCCCGGGGATGGCAACCGAAGGCGGCGCCGTTATGGTCCGGAATGGAGGTTCAGCGAAGTTCGATCCAGACCGGCGCGTGATCGCTCGTCTTCTCGCGGGCGCGGACCGTGCGGTCGACTCCGGCCGCCCGCAATCGCTTCGCCGCGACCCGGTTGAGCAGCAGATGATCGATCCGGATGCCGGCGTCGCGGGCGAAGCTGTTGCGCCAATAGTCCCAGAAGGTGAAGATGCGCTCGCCCGGGTGGAGCTTGCGCAAAGCGTCGGTCCAGCCCTGCGCGAGCAGGCGCTCGTACTGGGCGCGCGGCTCGGGCTGGAACAAAGCGTCGGTGAGCCAGCGCTCGGGCTTGTAGACGTCGAGATCGGTCGGGATGATGTTGTAGTCGCCGGCGAGCACGATCGGGCAATCGAGCGCCGCCAGCTCGCCGGCGCGGGCGATGAGCCGCTCGGTCCAGCCGAGCTTGTAGGCGAACTTGGCCGTGCCGACCGGATTGCCGTTGGGCAGATAGAGGCAGCCGATCAGGATGCCGTTCACTGCCGCCTCGATGTAGCGCGAATGGCTGTCCTGCGGATCGCCGGGGAGGCCGCGACGGGTCTCGACCGGCTCGCCGCCGCGGGCGAGGATGGCGACCCCGTTCCACCGGCTCTGGCCGTGCCAGATCGCGCCATAGCCGGCGCGCGCGATCGCGGCCTCCGGGAACCGGTCGTCGGGCGCCTTCAATTCCTGCAGGCAGACGATGTCGGGCTGCGCCTCGGCGAGCCAGTCGAGCAGGACGGGAAGGCGGCCGTTGATGCCGTTGACGTTGTAGGTGGCGATCCTCACCGGGCAAGAATGCACGGACGGCCCGGTTGGCTGCACCCGCGCGCGGGGGGCGATGCCGGCAGGCTTTTCTGATCCGTTTTGCTTGCAACCTCCCGCTTTGGCCGGCGAATCCTTGCCAGTTCATGCCGACTATGATCTCCTGACTTTGGGATCGGCTCCGGCTCCTGGCCTGGATTCGATTCGGGGGAAGCGATGGCGAGCGCAGCTGACGACAAGGGCGCGGACGGCCCAGGGCCCTCGGCCAAAGCGGTGACGACAGAGCAGGTCCTGCGCCGCGAATATGAGCTGATCTGGCCGGATGCGCCCAAGCCCGCGACGCTCGACGAATATTACCGGCAGGTGCAGGAGAACGGCCAGGCGGCGCTGTGCCTTTCCGGCGGCGGCATCCGCAGCGCCGCCTTCGCGCTCGGCGTCCTTCAGGCGCTGAGCCGCAAGGGGCTGCTGACCCGCTTCCACTATCTCTCCACCGTGTCCGGCGGCGGCTATATCGGCAGCTGGCTGCAGCGCTGGCTGCACGGCGAGGCGCGGGTGCAGCCGGCGCCCGGCTCGGGGCCGTCGGCGCTCGCCGTCGCCGAGATGGTGATGGGGGAGCTGGCCCGCGACCGCGAGCCCAGGGAAATCAAGCGGCTGCGCGAGAATTCCAACTTCATCACGCCGCGCGTCGGGATCCAGTCGCACGACACCTGGACGGCGGTGGCGATCTCGGTCCGCAACATCCTGGTCAACTGGCTGCTCTTCCTGCCGCTGCTGCTGTCGGTGGTGCTGATCCCCAATTTGTTCCTGCAGGGCGTCCGCTCGGTCCCGCACGAAGCCGGCTTCGACCCGGTCTTCATGACGGTGCTGCTCGCCGGATCGGCGCTGGCGATCGCGGTCGCGACCTGCACCACGGTGCGGCTGCTGCCGAGCTACCGCGACCAGCTCGGCATCCATCCGGGCGAGGCCGACCGCTACCATTCCAACCGGATCGTCCTGCCGCTGATCGTCTGGGCGGTGCTCGGCACGCTGGCGCTGTCGATGGACCTGTTCGATCAACCGACCAAGGTCCGCAAATTGCCGGTGTTCGGCGGCCTCGAATGGTTCGACGGCCTCGATCTGGCGATCTGGTCGTTCGGCGGGATGATCGCCGGCCTGCTCGCCGGGGCGCTGTTCCTCGGCGGCCGGTATCGCGCCGCCCTGATCCGCGACTTCATGGTCTGGCCGTCGGCGATCCTCGTCACCGCGATCTGGGTCGCGCTCGGCACCGCTTTGCTCAACCGGCTCGGCTACGGCACCGATCCGCGCGGGCCGAGCGGGATCTACCTGACCGCGCTGGCGCCGCTCTGGCTGATGTCGGCCTCGCTGCTCGGCGCCGCCGTCTTCGCCGCTTTCCGCAAGGCCAAGGGCGGCACGGTCAAGCCGGACGGCGACCGCGAATGGCTGGCGCGCCTGTCCGCCGTCAAGATCCGGCCGATGCTGCTGTGGGCGATTCTCGCCCCCTCGGTGCTGCTGTTCAACGAGCTGGCCGGCAGCTACCTCAACGGATCGCAGATCTCGGCCTCGGGGATCATCACCCTCGTCGCCGGCAGCGGCGCGATCGCCGGCGGGCGGAGCGAGCGCAGCGGCGGCCAGCAAAGCGGGGTCACCGGCGTCCTGATCCGGTATCTGCCGATGAGCTGGATCGTCGCCCTCGCCACCTTCGTCTTCGTGGTTTGCCTGTTCTTCCTGGTCGGGCGGCTCGAAGCCAATCTGGCCGATCTCATCGTCGAGCCGATCGGCCGGTGGCTGGCGGGGATCGTCGCGCCGGAATGGCTTGACCGGACAGTGGTCGCGCATCTCGCCATCCTCGTCTTCCTGCTCGGCCTGCTGTGGTTCTTCGGCCGCCACATCCAGGTCAACCGCTTCTCGCTGAACGGGCTCTACCGCAACCGGCTCGCCCGCGCCTTCCTCGGCGCGGCGCGGCCCAACCGCTGCCCCGACGAGTTCACCGGCTTCGATTCGGCCGACAATATCCGCATGCACCTGCTCAGGCCGGACCAAGGCCCGGTCGTCCTCTATCCGATCGTCAACACCGCGCTCAACGTCACCGCGACCCAGAATCTCGCCTGGCAGGAACGCAAGGCCGAGCCGTTCATCATCTCGCCGCTCTATTGCGGCAGCGGCATGCTCGATCTGGAAAGGGCGGAGGCCGGCGTTCGCGCCGGCGCCTATGTCGATTCGGTCGTCTATGGCGGCAGCGAGCCCGACCTCGCCCTCGGCGACACCACCGGCATCACGCTGGCCACCGCGATGTCGATCTCGGGGGCGGCGGCAAGCCCGAACATGGGCTATCACAGCTCCCCGGCAACCGCCTTCCTGATGACCCTGTTCAACGTCCGGCTCGGCGGCTGGCTGCCCAATCCCGGCCGCGCCGACACGCTCAAGCGGGACGGGCTGAACCGGTCCAGCCCCGACAATTCGCTGCGCGCGCTGCTGCGCGAGCTCGCCGGCTCGACCGACGACCGCGGCCTCGACATCTACCTTTCCGACGGCGGCCATTTCGAGAATCTCGGCCTCTACGAGATGATCCGCCGCCGCTGCCGCTACATCGTCGTCAGCGACGCCGGCGCCGATCCCGATTGCGCCTTCGCCGATTTGGGCGCCGCGATCCGCAAGGTGAAGATCGACTTCGACGTCGCGATCGAGTTCCCGTTCATGCGGATTTCGAGCCGCAAGAAGCCGCTCCAGCCCGATCCGCAATTCGCCTGGGCGATCGGCACGATCGACTATCCCGAGGACGGGCTCGAGGGGACGATCCTCTACATCAAGCCGAGCTTCTTCGGCCGCGACCTGCCGGTCGACGTCGTCTCCTACGCGGCGGAGAGCGACAGCTTCCCGCACGAGACCACCGGCGACCAGTTCTTTTCGGAATCGCAGTTCGAAAGCTACCGCCGGCTCGGCCAGCATTTCGTCGACAATATCGGCCGGCGCGCGAAGGGAAGCGATCTCCGCGGATTCTTCCGGGCCGCCGCCGCCCAGCGGGCGAAGCTCGACAAGGCGCGGCGCTCGGCCTAGCCGGCCTCGACGGGCGTGTTGACGCCGACCGCGCCGGTCTTCACTGTGGTGCCGCGTAGCGTGCGTCGGGGCGCTCCCGCTTCGCTGGTCGATCGGTTCGATTTGGTGGGCCAATGCAGGAGCGAGCAACGCGATGGAGCTCACCAGACGCGAATTCACCCGGCTGGCCGCGGCCATGGGTGCCACCCTTGCCTTCGGCTCGGCCGGCGCTGCAGCGCCGGCCTGGCGCGAGCGGCGCGACCTTTATCCGCAGGGCGTCGCCTCCGGCGACCCCGATTCGCGCAGCGTGATCCTGTGGACCCGGCGGGCGCCGGACCCGGGTGCGCGCGCCCACCGGCTGGTCGTCGAGGTCGCCGAGGACGAGGGCTTCCGGCGGATCGCCGCGCGCGGCGCCGCGCGCATCGACGCCGCCAGCGACTGGACCTGCCGAATCCTCGCCGCCGGGCTGCGGCCGGGGCGAATCTATTGGTATCGATTCACCGACGAGGCCGGCAATGGCAGCCGGGTCGGGCGAACGGTCACCGCGCCGGCCGAAGATGACGGCCGGCCGTTCCGTTTCGCTTTCGTCAGCTGCCAGGATCCGACCCAGGGCGCGCTCAACGCCTATCGCCGGATGATCTGGGAGGACGAGCAGGCGGCGCCCGAGGACCGGCTCTCCTTCGTCCTCCATCTCGGCGACTTCATCTACGAGCTGGTCTGGTATCCCGACGAGATTCCGGGCGGAATCAAGCGCGGCCGCCGCCTGCGCGACCTCATCCGCTATCCGCAAGGCGAGCGGATCGCGGACTTCCATGTCCCCGTCAGCCTCGCCGACTATCGCACCGCCTACCGCGCCTATCTCACCGACCCCGACCTTCAGGACGCGCGCGCCCGCTGGCCGTTCGTGCCCGTCTGGGACAATCATGAATTCTCCTGGCAGGGCTGGCAGAGCCAGCAGGTGTTCGGCGGCGAGGTCCGGCCCGCCCAGACCAAGAAGATCGCCGCCAACCAGGCCTGGTTCGAATATCAGCCGGCCCGGGTCCGCCAGCCCCTGACGCGGGCGCTCGACCGCTTCGTGCCGCCCGCGGTTCAGGACGCCGCGATCGAGCGGTTCGACGCGGAGGGCCTCGGGCTCGAGCCGAACAACCTCGCCGCGGTGCGGAGCCTCGCGATCAACCGGTCGCTCGCCTGGGGGCGCAACGCCGACCTGATCCTGACCGACAATCGCTCGTTCCAGGGGCCGCCGGCGGACTTTCCCTTTCCCCCGGCCGGCGCCCCGCTGATGATTCCCGAGGAGGTGTCGGACATATTGGACGATGGCCGCGACCGCGATGGCGGCCACCCGCCGGCGACGGTGCGCTATGGCGGCCAGGACCTTCCCAATCCGCAGCGCGACAAGCCCCGCCAATCCTATCTCGGCGTCGAGCAGAAGGCCTGGCTGACGCAACAGCTGCGCGGTTCGCGCAAGCCCTGGAAGCTGTGGGGCCACTCCTTCGGCACCCTGCGCTGGCGGACCGACGTTCAGAATCTGCCCGAGGCGCTCCGCGCGCCCTGGGCGGGGACGGGCTACGGCCTGCTCAACGGCGGCTCCAATCTCGACCATGGCGAGATCGCGGACCTGTTGCAGCGCGAGGGCATCACAGGCCTCGCCATCCTGGCGGGCGACAAGCACAGCTTCTGGGCCGGGCGTTTCTCGAAAGCATTGCCGCCAAATGCCTTCGAGCCGGTCGCGGTCGAATTCGTCACCGGCTCGATCTCCGCGCAGGGGCTGGCCGAGGTGATGGAGCTGACCTTCCCGCGCGACCGCCCGCTGCGCCCGCTGATCGTCCATGACCGGGCGGACGGGACGATGGCCTCGGCGCTCGACATGACCATCCGGCACGGGGTCCGCGCCGCGCTGAAGCTGCAGGAAACCGGCGATCCGGCGGCCGCGCGGGCGCTCTCCAATCCCGAGGTTTCGCCGCACATCGACTTCGCCGACTTCGCCGGGCACGGCTATGCGGCGGTGCGGGTTATGGCCGACGCGCTCGAAGCCGAGTTCGTCTGCATCCCGCGGCCGCTGGAGCGGGCCGGGCGGCCCGACGGCGGCCCGCTCGTCTATCGGGTCGCGCATCGCGTGCCCTTGTGGCGCCCGGGCGAGGCGCCGCTTCTGGCTCAGCGGATCGTCGAGGGCGTGCCGCCTCTGTCCGTCTCGCCGTCCGTCCCGGCCTGATCGCGCCACCAGGTCTCGACCTCGCCGCTGAGTTTCACCGTCACCGGCATGCCGTGGCGGTCGACCGCCTTGCCCGCCTGGACCCGGATCCAGCCTTCCGAGGCGCAATATTCCTCGACGTCGTCGCGTTCCCGGCCCTTGAAGCGGATGCCGACGCCGCGCTGCAGCGCGGCGACGTCGAAATGCGGGCTCTTGGGATTGTTGGAGAGGCGGTCGGGAGGCGTGTCTTCGGCCATTGCGGGCTCCTTTTAGCGCGGGACAGCCGCGCGCGCGCCGCTTCTTAGCCGCCCCGCCGCGCCGCTCCTAGACCTCGGCCGGGGCGTTTGCCGCCGGCTTGCCGGCTTCCCAGCACGGATCCCAGGTCGGGTGCGGGCCGAAGCGCCTGGAGAGGAACTCGACCAGGGCGCGGACCCGGGCGGTGACCGCCCGGCCGGGCGGCATGACCGCGTAGAGCGCGCCTTCGTCGAGCTCGTAATCGGGCAGGATCTGCTCGACCGTGCCGTCCCTCAGCGAATCGGCGGCGATGAAGCTCGGCAGCAGGCAGATGCCGAGATGGTTCTCAGCGGCGACGCAGAGCATTTCGCCATTGTTGCTCCGCATCCGCAGCTTGCCGTGGACCGTCTCCCAGCCCCCGTCGACCCGGAACCGCCAGGTTTCGTTGCGGTAGAGCAGAGCGTCGTGGTGGGCGAGATCGGCCGGGCGCACCGGCCGGCCGTTCGCGTCGAGATAGGCCGGGCTGGCGATCGCCACCTTCTTCACCGGGGCGATACGGCGGGCGACCAAGGCGGAATCGGCGAGCCGGCCGATGCGGACGGCGAGATCGTAGCCGCCGCCGACCAGATCGACCTTGTGATCGGTGAACTCGGTGTCGAGCTCGACCGCGGGATACTCGCGGGCGAAGTCGGCGAGTGCGTCGGCGAGGTAGGAAATGCCGAAGGAGAGCGGCGCCGACAGCCGGATCCGCCCGGCGACCTGGTTCATCGCGCTCGCGACGACCTCGCGCGCATCCTCGAAATCGGCGAGGATCTTGCTGATCCGGCCGTAATAGATGCTGCCCATCTCGGTCGGGTCGGCGCCGCGGGCGGTGCGGGTGAAGAGGCGCGCGCCGAGTCGCCGCTCGAGCCTGGCGATGCGGCGCGAGATGACCGGCTTCGACAGGCCCAACCGCTCGGCGGCGCCGGTGTAGGAGCCGCTATTGTAGACCTCGGCAAAGGCGAGGACGTCGAGCAGGTCGGGGACTGTCGGTTTCATATTCCGAAACACCCTTATGTCAGACTGTTCATTATCCGCAACGCTCACTAACCCATTGCGGGGCTCGCCGCAACCCGTTTTCGAGGGGACCGGGCGGGGAGCGGCGCTGTCGACGGCGGCCGGCGACCGGCGTATCACGGGGGCCGCGCCTGCGGGGCCCCGAGTCCGTCGCCCCCGATCCGCCGGGATCCGGCATCTGGCGCGAAGCAAAGGGGGATGCCATGCGCCCGAATATCGTGATCCGCGCCGCCGCTCTTCTCGCCCTGCCGCTGGCGGCGGCGCCCGCCGCCGCCCAGTCGGGCGGGCGCAACGAATATGCCGTCAAGTTCGTCTGCGGCACCAACGCCCGGCCGGCGGCGAGCCCGGCGGCCGCCCTGGGCAGCTACTTCACCGCGATCAACGTCCACAATCCGGGCAACGCCCCGGTCGCGTTCGTCCACAAGGTCGCGCTCGCCGAGCCCGGCCGGCCCGGCCGGCACACCGCGATCGTCGCCCCGTTCAGCCTCGCTTATGACGAGGCGACCGACGTCGATTGCGCGCAGATCGTGGCCGAGCTGGCCCGCGGCGGGATCACGCCCGGGCCGTTCTTCACCGGCTTCTTCGTCATCCAGGCGACGACCCCGCTCGACGTCGTCGCGGTCTATACGGCGGCGCCGTCGCGCACCGGCGCGGTAACGACGATGACCACCGAGCGGGTGCCGGTGCGGGTCCGCGGCGGCGGCTGAGCGTTTCGTTTTCTGCAACGCCGAGTTGTCTGACCAAGGGCTACCGGCAACGCTGCTTCCTGCCCATATCCGCTTGGCAAGTTCAAGCGGAGTGCCAGGCCATGACCAACATCCTGATCGTCACCAGCAGCGCCAACGGCGCCGGATCGGTTTCCGGCCGGCTCGCCGAGGCGCATGCGGCGCAGCTCGCCGCCGCCCATCCCGGCGCGACGATCGTCCGCCGCGACGTCGGCGCCGAGCCGCTGCCGCACCTTACCGCCGCCACGGTCGCGGCGATCAAGGGCACGCCGGCAAGCGCGGCCGAGCATGAAGCGCGCGCCTTGTCCGACGCGCTGGTCGCCGAGCTCGCCGCCGCGGACCTGATCGTCATCGCCTCGCCGATGTACAATTTCGGGATGAGCTCGACGCTCAAAGCCTGGTTCGACCATGTGCTGCGCGCCGGAATCACCTTCCGCTATACGGAAAGCGGCCCGCAGGGGCTGCTGACCGGCAAGAAAGCGGTGGTGATCGAAAGCCGCGCCGGCTTCTACAGCGACGGTCCCGCCGCCGCGCTCGACGGCCAGGAGCCGCATCTGCGCATCCTTTTGGGCTTCATCGGCATCGACGACGTCACCTTCGTCCGCGCCGAGAAGCTCGCTTTCGGGCCCGACGCGGCCGAAGCGGCGATCGCCGCGGCGAGCGAAGCGCTCGGCCGCTTCGCCGGCGAGACGCAGAAGCTGGCGGCTTGAAGCCCGGAAACCCTCCCCCTTGATGGGGGAGGGGCTGTTACATCCCGCTTCAGAGGAATCCCCAATGATCGACATCCGCAAGTTCGCGACCCTCGGCCATGCCGACCATGGCTGGCTCAACGCGCGCCACCATTTCTCGTTCGCCGACTATCACGATCCCGCCCGCATGGGCTGGGGCGCGATAAGGGTGTGGAACGACGACGAGATCGCCGCCAAATCCGGCTTTCCGCCGCACCCGCACCGCGACATGGAGATCGTCACCTATGTCCGCTCCGGCGCGATCACCCACCAGGATTCGCTGGGCAACAAGGGCCGCACCGGGGCCGGCGACGTCCAGGTGATGAGCGCCGGCACCGGCGTCCGCCACGCCGAATACAATCTCGAGGACGAAGCGACGACCCTGTTCCAGATCTGGGTCGAGACCGACCGGCCGGGCGCCGAGCCGGGCTGGGGGGCGGCCAAATTCCCCAAGGCCGACCGCTCCGGCCGGTTCGTGACGCTGGCGAGCGGCTTTGCCGAGGACGCGGACGCGCTGCGCATCCATGCGGCGGCGCGGGTAATGGGCGCGACGCTGGCGGCGGGCGAAACGGCCGCGCTTGACCTCGATCCGTCGCGCCACGTCTATCTGGTCGGGGTCCAGGGCCCGATTGAGGTCAACGGCGTTCGCGCCGAGCCCCGCGACGGCGTCGCCGTGACCGGTGAAGAGACGGTGACGATCACGGCGCTCGACGACGCGGAAATCGTGCTCGTCGACGCACGTTAGGATGGTGAATCCTAATTCTTGCAGTTGTTCGGCAACTAGTCGATGAAAGCCGTATTGACGCGATCAGCCATTCTACAAATAATATCTACAAGCGCTTAGCTTGAATGCCTACGGCCATGAGCGTAATGTAAAAAGCGACTCACGGGATTGCCGATGCTTTTCCTATGTGCCGGGGGGGGGGGATTATGGCTAAGACATATAAACTGGAAGAGAGTGCCTTGACGGGTTGGTGGGTCTGGTCATGCGGGTTGAAAGGTGGCTCGGCATCGAGCAAGGCCGATGCAGAAAAGGCCGCAAAAAAGGCCTGCGGTGACTCTTTTGCTTTGAGTCCGCCGACTTTCGACGCAGAATTCCGTAGAGGGTATTTGACATCCTTCACGGTTGCTAACCTCGCTGGAGAACGGAAGACTTTCATCGAGGGTGAGATATCGGGTGATTTGTTTCAATATCTCTTTGGAATGCAAAGCTCGGCCGTGTCGAAGCCGCAGCCGGCGGCCGTTGTCGTCGCGCTTCTCAAGATGATGGGCGTGTATCGAGGAGGTGCGAGCGAGGAGGCTGTCAGGAAACAGCATGCCCTGAGCGCAGAGATGTTCGGCTGCCTAGCCAATCGGAAGTTCGAAGGCGTGACGCTGACCGTCGCCGACGACGGCCGGCTGGCCTGGTCGCGCTGACCCGAGTCGGATTATTCCTCCTCGATCCGTTCGCGGCGGACGACTCGGCGCGGCGCCTCGTCGCGCTCGACATAGACGGTGCGGACCCGGCCGTTGCCGCGGATCAGCGGGATCAGGCCGAGCAGGCCGAGCAGGCCGAGCAGGCCCCAGGGAAAGCCCTCGCGCTGGCGGTAGCTCAGCGCGAGGTCGTTGGCGAAGGGGTCGGCCGGGTCGGCGAAGCCGTTGGGATAGGCGACATCGGGCTGGATCGTCACCGGCGGCGGCGCGGTCTGCACCGGCGGCGCGACGATCACCGGCTGGGCCGGCGCGACCGTGACCGGCACCGTCGTTGTCGTCTCCGGAGGCGGCGCGGGCTCGGCCTTGGGCGGCGTCGCCTCGGTGCCCGCGACGGGAGGTTCGGCGCTGCTGTTCTGCGCCGCCGCCGGCGCCGCCAGCGCCAGCCCCAGGGCCAGCGCGATCGGGATGAGGCTCAGTCTGTTCATTTGGCACGCTCCTGCAACGGCTTGAACGGTTCGCACCCGCTCGCGCGATCGCCGCTATATTCCGCCCGCCGCCCGGGGAAAACAAGTCGTCGCAGGCCGCCTTGTTCCGCCTTCCCACTCGTCGCCGGTTGCGACAGGATCAGCATGCGGGTGGGGCAGTCCTGCCGCGCGTGCCGCGTGGGGACCGATTCAGTGGCGATGTATGTGTACAGCACCGGCGGCGAGCCCGTCGGCTTCGTGTTCGAGACCAGCATCTACGATCTCGATGGGGCGCCGCTCGGCCGGATCGTCGGCTGCCGGGTGCACCGCTTCGACGGCACCTATGTCGGCGAATGGTTTCGCGACATGGTGGTTCGGCGCCCGTCGGGACGGCCGCGGATCATCGCCCCGGCGCCGGTGCCGGCCCGGCGGCCGCCGGCCGCCGCCTCCTACCGGCTGCGCGCGGTGGTCGATTACGGCTATCCCGACGCGTTCGGCCAGCTGCGCGAGACCGGCTTCCTGCGCGAAGCCGCCGAATAGGGAACCGCCGCGCCCGGCGCGGGTTGGATTTTTCCGGTGGCACCCGCCAACACGATCCTGGTCGTCGACGACGATCCCCAGGTCCGCGCGACGATCGTCCGCGCGCTGCACGCGCTCGGCTATCTGACCGGCGAGGCGGCCGACGGCGAGGCCGCGCTCGCCGCGTTGCGCGCCGCCGCGCCGCCCAGCCTCGTCATCCTCGATTATGTCATGCCCGGCATGGACGGCGCCGAGACGGCGCGCGCGATCGCCGCGATCGACCCCGATCTGCCGATCGTCTTCTCGACCGGCCACGCTGCGCTGCGCGCGCTGCGCGCCGCCGCCGGCGAGGCGGCGGCGGTGCTCGAAAAGCCCTTCACTCTCGACGAACTTGACGCATTGCTCAGGGAACGGCTCAGCGAGGCGCGGCGCGCCCGCTACGCCTGATCATTCCGAGCGGCAGCGCCCGGTCACGGTCTGCTCGACGATGCCGTCATCGAAGCGGACGGTGAGGTTCGATCCGTTCGGGTCGATCTCGGCGATCGTCGCCGCATACCATTGCCCGTTGCCCGACCAGATCGCGTCGATCCGGCTGCCGACGTCCCAATCGTAGGGCTTAACCTGGTTGGAGGGGCGGATCTCGCTGGTGCCGTCGTCATAGCGGATCGCCACCGACCCGTCCTCGCCGATGCTGTGGACGATGCCGGGAAACCAGAGCCGGCCGCCCTGCCACTGTGCCAGCACCCAGTCGCCGGACTTGTAATCGCTGCTCATCGACGCGCCTCCCGCCGCCGCCTCCCAACCTATCGCCATGCGCGCAACGGAGCTAGTCGACGATCTTGAATTGGACCTTGCCCCCGTCGGGGACATTCTTGATCTGCTCATGAATCGTCGCGGCGCAGATGAGCTGCTCCCGGACGGGAACGACATTCATGTTGCCGATCTCATATTTCCCTTCTGCGAACACGGGCAGGATCGTGAAGGCATAGCATTCGCCGGGACCCGGGCGCTTGCCAGCCTCGTGCAGCTGCTCCACCAAAGGCGGCAGGAACCATTCATCGACGCCGTCGGGATCGGATTTCACAACGGCATCGAACGCCTCCCGGTCGGCCGCGATCCGCTCGACCAGCCCGGTCCCGCTTTCCAGCCAATAGATGCCGCCGTCCTCGTCTTCGGCGAAGATGCCGCCGATCATCGAGCAGAGGAAGGGAGTCCAGCGTCCCGGCATGAGCCATTGCCAGGCAGCGGCGATCTCGGCGGCGAGCGCGGGATCGGGGACGAAGGCGATGTCGACCCAGCGGACGCTCATTCATCGGCGCTCCGGAAAATAGTGACTGTCACCGTTTTCTGCGCGGATGTCACTTCGTCGGCTTAGATGGGGACGAAAGCCTCAAGATCGGCAGGCAGGTTTCCTCGATGCTAGCGATGGCTTCGTCGACCTTCGCGCCTATCGGGTCGGGATATTTTTTCGAGCCGGTTGACCACATGTTGCGCCGTAGGCCGACCGTAAATTCTTGGTCATTTCCGTTGTCGTCCGCATACGCCTCTGCATCCACCTGTACGACCCAAAACTGGTGGTTTAGATCCTCCATGGCCTTTTCCAAATCGGGCCCAAAAAGTGCCCGAGCAATCGGCTGGAGTCGATCAAGGTCGAGCTGTTGGTCCTTGGTGCGCGCGAGGCGATTCATGTAGGATTGGGTGGTGATCAGACGCTGCTGACGATCCTCCGCTATAGTCGCCCATTTGGGATCGGCCTTAAGTGTCTCTTCGGCCGCGCTAAGTTCATAAGCCCAAGTCATTGGAGCGCGAACCTGAGCGAGCGCACGCCGCGCTTTGTAGGCGGCGGTGAGGATTAATTCGGCCTGCTCAAGATGCCGTTCTGCTATCTTCTGGCGCCGCCATTGCCGAAATGTGTTTGCGCCAACCCACGCGGCAACCGCCACCGCGATGGGCGTTGCCACCGATCCGATACCTTGCAGCATCGTGCCGGTTGCTGACCAGTCTGTGCCCATTTTCTCAATCCATTGCGTGCATGAAGCAGCCCTGGATGTGGCCGTGACGGACTAGGCTAACAAGGGGCCTAGAGAGTTACCGAAGCGAGCCTCCCCTCATCTTTTCGCCAATATGTCGCTTTGCCGGCGGTGGTGCCAGGCGAACACGGCCGCGGCGCCTCGGTGGGGACGCCAGGGCTCGGCGAGCGCGCGGACCGCTTTTTCGGTTGGCTTGCCGGCGAGGCCCATGATGTTGCCGAGCTCGATCTGGACGGCGAGGTCGCCGGCCGGGAAGACGTCGGGGCGGCCTTCGGCGAACAGCAGGTAGATTTCGGCGGTCCAGCGGCCGATCCCCTTGACCGCGGTCAGATGGGCGATCGCCTCCTCGTCGTCGGCCGGGAGGCGCTCGAAATCGAGCCGGCCCGAGAGCACCTCCTTAGCGAGGCTCTTCGCATAGGCGATCTTCTGGCGGGAGAGGCCGGCGCCGCGCAGGTCCTCGTCGCTGGTCCGCGCCATGCTGGCGGGATCGCCGGCGCCGCCGGTCGCCGCCTCGACCCTGGCCCAGATCGCCGCCGCCGCCTTGACCGAGACCTGCTGGCCGACGATCGCGCGCAAGAGGGTGACGTAGCCGCGCTCGCCCACCCGCGGCTCGGGCAGGCCGACCCGCTCCAGCGCGGCGGCGAAAGCGGGCTCGATCCGGCCCAGCGCCTTCAGCGACGTTTCGAGATCCTTCGCTTTGATGCCCATTTCCGCTCCCGCTTGCGCTCGCCCGCGCCGCCTAGCATAGGGCGCCGCGAACGCATCCCCTTTCTTGCCGTCAGGAGTTTCATGCCCAGCCTCAATATCCTCACCCGCGACGGCACCGAGCATGTCGTCGAAGCGCGCGCCGGCTGGAGCGTGATGGAGAATATCCGCGACAACGGCTTCGACGAGCTGCTCGCTCTGTGCGGCGGCTGCTGCTCGTGCGCGACCTGCCACGTTCATGTCGACCCCGAATGGTTCGAGAAAGTGGGCCCGCGCAAGCCCGACGAGGACGACCTGCTCGACACCTCCGACCACAAGATCGGGACCAGCCGCCTCTCCTGCCAGATCGAGTTCACCGCCGCGCTCGACGGCCTCAGGGTGCAGATCGCGCCCGAGGACTGAAAAATAGGGACAGTCCCTATTTTCCGGCGACGCTAGGACTGAAAAATAGGGACAGTCCCTATTTTCCGGCGACGCTCGCGGCGTAGAGGGCGATCGCGGCAGCGTTGGAGACGTTGAGGCTTTCGATGCCGGTGATCGGCAGCCGGGCCAGAGCGTCGCAATGCGCCGCCGTATTCTGGCGCAGGCCCTCGCCTTCGGCGCCGAGGACGAGCGCGATTCGGGGCGGGCCGAGCGCGTCCGCAAGCAATGTCTCCGCCTCGCCGGCGAGCCCGATCCGCCAGAAGCCCGCTTCGGCCATCTCCTCGAGCGCCCGGGCGAGGTTAACCACCCGGACCCAGGCCATCGTCTCGAGCGCGCCCGACGCGGCCTTGGCGAGCGCGCCCGATTCGGGCGGGGCGTGGCGGTCCTGGGTGACCAGGCCGAGCGCATCGAAAGCGGCGGCCGAGCGCAGGATCGCGCCGACATTGTGGGGATCGGTGACCTGGTCGAGGACGACCAGCGGCCGGCCGTCCGTCGCGCCATCGAGCAGGTCGGCAAGGAGGATGTCGTCGAGCCGCTCGACCTCGGCGACGAGGCCCTGGTGGGGCGCGTCGCGCGGCACCATCCGCCCCAGATCGGCGACGTCGGACCAGGTCACCGGGATCGCGCCGAAGTCGAGCGCGGCGCCGGCCTCGCGGGTCGCCCACAGCCGGACCACCTCGCGCTCCGGATTGGCGAGCGCGGCGGCGACCGCGTGGCGGCCCCAGAAGCGGGGCCTGTTCTCGGCCTTGGTCGCCTGGCGGGCCTTGCGTCGCATCGCGGGGTCCTTGGCCGCCGCGCACCGGCTTGGCAAGCGCGCGCGAGATGATAATCTCCGCTCCGCCAGGGAGGGGAATGATGGCTACGATCGCATCACCCGCCGCGGTCCGCATCCGCTACGACCGCGCTTTCTACACGGCCATGGGCCTCGCCATCGCGGCGACCGTGATCTGGGGCTTTGCGTCGACCTTCTATTTCGCGCGCTGGATGGAGCCGCGACCGATGGCGCCGGAGATCGGTCCGCTCCTCCTCCTCCACGGCTTCGTGTTCACCGCCTGGATTGCCTTGATGGTGACCCAGCCGCTGCTGATCGCCTCGCGCAACCTCAGGCTGCATCGCAAGCTCGGCTATGCCGGCGCCGGCGTCGCCGCGGCGATGGTGGCGTTCGGCAACCTCGCCGCGGTGGCGGCGATGCACGGCGGCTTTCGCGGCCTCGGCGACGTCTACGTCTTCTACGCGGTGCCGTTTTTCGCGATCAACAGCTTCGCGGTGACGATCTTCTTCGCGGTCCGCTGGCGCAATTTCGCCGACACCCACAAGCGGCTGATCCTCTTGTCCAACTCGGCGCTGCTCGGCGCCGCCATCGCCCGCATCCCGCTGGCCGCGATCCAGGGGTCGGCGCCGTTCAGCTTCATCTTCGGGCCGGACCTGATCATCCTCGCCGGCATGGCTTACGATCTCGCGAGCCGGGGCCGCATCCACCGCGTCTGGCTCTACGGCGGCGCGCTGATGGTGGCGAGCCAGGTGCTGATGATGGCGGTGATGGGCACAGCAGGGTGGCACGCCTTCGCCGAGGCGATGGCCGCGCTCTGGCCCGCCTGACGCGTTGACAGGGCGGGGCGCTTTCGCCAATGGAGCCGCCTTCCTATATCGCGCTCCACTGGACAGGTGGCCGAGTGGTTAAAGGCAGCAGACTGTAAATCTGCCCGGGTTTCCCGTACGCTGGTTCGAATCCAGCCCTGTCCACCATTCCCGTATTCGCTGACATTCCAGACTGGCCGCGAAAGCCCAGGAATTCTGCGGGTTTCCTATACCTGCGCGTTCGCCGATGGTTGTTGATGTTCGCCCGAAACCGCGCTAGCGTGTGGGAATATTTGTGGGAGAACGAAGGTGGGCAAGCTGACAGCGACGGCCGTGAAGGCCTCCAAGGCGCCGGGGCGCTACGGGGACGGCGACGGCCTCTTTCTAGTCGTCAGCAAGTCCGGCTCCGGTTCCTGGGTGGTCCGAGTCCAAAAAGCAGGCAGGCGGCGGGACATCGGCATCGGCAGCGCCAAGAAGGTCTCGCTGGCCGCGGCGCGCGAAAAGGCGGCCGTCGTGCGCTCGCAAATGGAAGCCGGTCTCGATCCAATCGCAGAGCGCCGCAAGGCCGAGGGCATCCCGACTTTCCGTGAAGCCGCGGCGACGGTGTTCGCCGCCAGCCAGAAGACATGGCGCAACGGCAAGCATCAATGGCAATGGATGCGGACCCTCGAAATGTTCGCCTTTCCCACCATCGGCGACATTCGGGTTAGCGAGATCACTGCGTCCCAGGTTCACGACGTCCTGGCAGCGATCTGGCTGGAAAAGCCCGAGACAGCTAGACGGATACGCCAGCGGATCGGAGTGGTGCTGGACTGGGCCTTTTCGAAGGGCTTCCGCGAAACCGAGGCGCCGATGCGCTCGATCAGCAAGGGCCTACCGCGCCAGCCGCGCAACGCCGGTCATCATGCCGCAATGCCGTTCGCGGACCTCCCCGCCTTCCTCACCCGGCTGCGCGAAAAGGAAACGTGGGGACGTCTGGCGCTCGAGGCGGCGATCCTCACGGCCGCCCGCAATGGTGAAATCCGCGGCGCAACGTGGGACGAGATCGACCTCGAGACTGGATTATGGACCATTCCGGCCGGTCGGATGAAGGCGGGCAGGCCGCACATCGTCCCGCTCTCACTAGCCTCCCGGCGCATTTTCGAACGCGCGGCCGAGTTGCGCACTGCAGGATCGAAATATGTCTTCCAGGGGGCCCGCCCCGACAAGCCCATGAGCGATATGACGCTCATGAAGGTCCTTCGCGATATGAAGGTGGAGTGGACGGTGCACGGTTTCCGCTCGAGTTTTCGAGATTGGGTTTCCGAATCGACCAGCTTTCCGGGCGACCTCGCCGAGGCGGCTCTAGCGCATGCAATGGCGAACAAGACGGAGGCAGCCTATCGACGGGGCACACTTCTCGAGAAGCGGCAGAAGCTGATGTCCGCCTGGGGCGATTATCTCGGCCAAACGTCCAATGTTGTTCGGCTGGCGAGTGCTCAATGACGGATGCCCTCGACCCAATAGATGATTCCGAATGGCTGTCAGCTGCTGAAGCCCTGCAGCAGGTAAGCCAAATCATGACCAACTATCAGGCAAGGCACGCGATCGCCGATCGCGCCCACGATGGCCTTGTCCGAGCTCGAGCCGTGCGCTTTGTGAAGCATCGAGAGACGATCGACAATGTCGAGCTTCCTAAGGAATTCTGGTGGGCTGGGGCCCATGAAGCGCTGGAGCAGAACTGGCCCGCAGGCGATTTCTCCACCTGGATCAACCATACCTGGCATTGGAAAGCGTATGGCGTGCGGTTTAGCCGAGACGACATAGAAGCGATGCTCCCTCAGCGCGAGCGATTGGCCTTCGCGAGAATGGAACCGGGGAACTACGCTCCCGCGGCGACGTGCCTTCGAGAGCTGCAATCCAGCTTGAGGAGTGATGAAGCGACTGCCGAACAACTGATCCTCAAGAGCTGCCGCGCCGGGCTGGTTCCCAGTCGCTGTGCGCGCATCCAGTGCCGTGTCAGGGACAGGTACGGTGAGAACGAGGAGGAAGACACCAACGTCGCCGTGCCGCAGTGGTTCTGGGAGGAATGCCTCGACGGCGAAGGGACGGTCCTCAACTGGAGAACCGGGCGGTTTGCTGGAAACGGCATTGTAGACGGTGACGAGCACAAAGTGATCCTCTCCGGCGTTGAATTTCAGGTCGGGGCCATCGTCGAACTCGAAGGTACGGAGGCGCCGCGCGCGCGTGCGCTAACACCCAGCGACTCCCTCGGGGCGCAGGATGCCGCCATCGAGAAACGGGGCCGGAAGCTGAGTTCGGGCTGGAGGACTTGGGTGGCTGAGCTGGTCGCTCACGTACATGACAACGGATTGCCGGAGGGCGTCGGCTCACAGGGTCAAGAGGAACTGATTAATGCCGTAGCGGATGCACTCGTGGCCCGCGGAGAAGAGACGTTGGGCCGTTCCACGGTTCAGCCCGTGGTGCAAGCAGTCCTCGACCGCCTCCGTTCTGCCGACAATTAATTGCCGGCATCAACCGGCATGCGTCGGCAGCTTGGCCGCGCAGCGTCAGGTACCTCCGCCTGCATCCGCTCGAACGCAAGCGAGCATGCAGGGAGAAGGCGAATGGAACCGATCCTCGTATCTATCAACGGTGCTGCCCAAGCCTTGAACCTCGGCCGCACCTCTATCTACGCTCTCATCAACGAAGGCCGGCTGGAAACCGTCAAGCTCGGCCGCCGTACCTTGATCCGCGTGGAGTCGATCCGCAGGCTCGTCGCGGCGCAAGAATAGGCGCGGCCGATGCCCTGTAAGCGCGTCAATCCCTACCTCGTGAAGATCCACCAGCGCTACACGGCCTCGGAGTTGGCGGCGAGGCTCGGGCTCCACAAGAACACGATCCGACAGTGGCAGCGGGAGGGGCTAGCAGCCGTGGACGTCGGCCGGCCTGCGCTGTTTCAGGGTGCAATCGTTCGTGCCTTCCTCATCAGCAGGAACGCCAACCGCAAGCGCCCTTGCTCTCCGGGCACACTCTATTGCCTCCGCTGCCGTGAGCCGCGGCGGCCGGCAATGGGGAGGGCAGATTACGTGGAGTTGCGGCCGGGCACCGGCAATCTGCGGGCGCTCTGCGAAACCTGCGGTTCGATCATGCATCGGCGGGTCCGCGCTGCGTCCCTCGCGGCCGTAATGCCTTTCGTGGACGTCCAGATCAGGGACGCACCTGCACGACTAGTTGGGCGCGATCCCCCTTCCCCCAACTGTGACTTAGAAAGGCGGGATGCGGCATGACGAAGCCCAACGCCGCGAATGAGCGCATCAAGCGAGAATATTTTCACTATCTGCGGGAGGCTCACGGCCGCGACGAGGCGACGATCGACGCCGTGGCGTCGTCGCTCGCCCGATTCGAGGATTCCACCCGTCGACGAGACTTCAAGCGGTTTCATCGCGAACAGGCGGTGGCGTTCAAGGCGAAGCTTCGCGAGGCTGTGAACGCCCGCGCCGGCGAGCGCCTCAGCAAGGCGACTGTCTTTGCAATCATGCGCGATCTGCGCGCCTTCTTTCTCTGGCTGGCGCGGGAGCCGGGGTTCCGTTCGCACATAGCCTATGCGGACGCCGATTACTTCAACCTGACGGACAAGGACGTGGCGGTCGCTCGGGCGCGCCGCGAGAAGCGCGTGCCGACGCTCGATCAGGTGCGGCATGTCCTTGCCGCCATGCCTGGCGGCTCGCCGCTGGAGCGGCGCGATCGGGCGCCGATCGCCCTTACGATGCTGACAGGCGCGCGCGTCGGGGCGTTGGCTTCCTTCCGGCTCGGCCACGTCGATATGGCCGGGGGCTTCGTCGACCAAGATGCTCGAGTCGTTCGGACGAAGGCCGCCAAGACCTTTCGGACGTATTTCATGCCGGTGGATGAAGGAGCGGCAGACATCGTCGCCTGCTGGATCGAAGAATTGGCCCGCGAGCACCTGTGGGGGGCTCACGATCCCCTGTTCCCCGCGACGGAAATCGGCCTGGACCCCGCGGGCGGCTTCGCCCCAATCGGCCTGGCGCGGCGCGGCTGGGCCTCGAGCGAGCCGATTCGTGAGATATTCAGAAAAGCCTTCGACTTAGCCGGGGTACCCTACTTCAATCCCCATTCCTTCCGGGACATGCTGGTGCGCCACGCGATGACGCTCAACCTGTCTCCCGAAGCGATGAAGGCCTGGTCGCAGAACCTCGGCCATGGTGACGTGCTCACCACCTTAATGAGCTACGGCGCGGTCCCGGTGCACCGGCAGGGGGAGTTGATCAAGGCACCTGCCTATGCTGCGGAAGGCTGTGACCCGCTCAATGATCCGGATATCGCGATGCTTCTGGAGCGACTCGCAAGTCGGCGTCGGACAACCGGCATCTAGGGTTTGGCGGATATGTCATCCACCGCACATCAATGAGAAATTATTGAGGCTACATCGATTTTTCTTTGGTCTTAGTCCCAATACCACAAAAAGACCCACAGTCCGAATGCGGCCACTCCGCGCCCTGGCCCGTTCTGAGAGCGCGACATTCGCGTGCAGCGACGGCACGAGGTCGTGGGTGCGCCATCACCGAGAACCCAGAGGCGATGCAGATGCCCCGCCGCCGTCGCCAGCGAGTCGGCGGATCCCAACCTTCTAGCTGAACCGAAGGTTGATATTCCAATTTCAGACTGGGGCCCGTCCAAGAGTGGGACCAATCGATACCTAAGAACAGCACGTCGAGCAGCTTCTTTTTAATCGAAACAACCGATTCGAATTACCGGCGTCGAAGATCACAGATGGCGTCCGTTATAAGCCCCCTCCAATTTCACAATTAAACCATTTTGGCGACAATTCGTTACGCCGCCCATCGACAGTCTCAGGGAACTGACGCAACTTACGGCCATCGGACTGATTCGTTACTATGTTGAGAGGGAGGGCGATGAACAGGCGCGCGCGTGCAGGCCTGCTTACCGCGATCTTGGGCGGGCTCTTAGCAGTCGCGGCCTGGGCGAGTGAGACCATTACCTACAGCTACGATGCGCGCGGCCGGCTGGTGAAAGTGGTGCGCAGCGGTACGGTGAACAACAACGTCAGCGCTAACTACAGCTACGACAAGGCCGACAACCGCACCAACGTCAACGTCGCCTCGCCCAATTCGTCGCCGCCGTGATGATTGGCCGCGCCTGGGTCGCGCGCGCGGCGGCCGGGATGCTCCTCGGGACGGCCGGGCTTTGCGCACCGGCTTGGGCGCAGAATGTCGGCGAGGGGGGCGGCACCTCGCGCCAGGCCACGGTGTCGCCTTCGGCAGAGCGGTTGCTGGTGACGCCGTCGGGCGTCGACATGCGCTCGGGCCAATTCGCCTACAGCCAGACCGACCTTTCGATCGGCGAGGACAATGAGACCGGCGGCCTCGCGCTGACTCGCTCGATGAACGCGGACGTGCCCGGCCACGACAACCCGTTCGCCAACTTCTCCCACAATTGGGACATCATGGTCACGCAGCGCGGGATCGACATCGACGAGGGCCAGTACCAGACGATGGCCGGGCCGGACACGCGCGTCCGAATCCATTTCGGCGGCCGTTCCGAGACGTTCGACGGACGAGCCGAATATTTCCAATACGGCGCCTTCGACCAGGTCTCGCGCAACGGCTATGCGCGACTCACCTATTCGGGCAGCGGGGCGAGCCTCAGCTACGTCCTCACGACCGGCGAGGGCACCGTTACCGTGTTCCGGCCGATCAACAGCGGCGATTGTTCGAGCATATTTTCCTGCGCCTATGCCTCGAGCGTCACCCACGCCGACGGCACCCGCTTCGACTTCGCCTATGACGGGGGCGGGCCGAGGCGATTGCGGTCGGTGGTCAGCAATCGCGGCTACGCCTTGCTCTTTCAATATGGCAGCGGCGCCGACGCCAATCACATCATTTCAGCCTGCGTCCTCAATCTCGCCGTCGAGCCGAAGCCCGCCGACAACAGCTGCCCGGCGAACCCGCAGGCCGCAACGAGCTATTCCTATACGAGCTTCGAATCCGGGCGCCGGCTCGCGACCGCAATCGACGCCGGCGGCCAGACGTCGAGCTACACCTATGCGCGGGTGAACGGCGCCCTGCGCATGGGCTTCCTGCGGCCCGGCGACGCCGGCGCCTGGCTTACCAACACGCTGACCCAGCGGCAGACCATGGACAGTGTGGACGAGCTGGTCGACGGCCAGGCCTTCGTCGACGGCTCCGCCTGGACGTTCGCGCGCACCTATGCGCCCCAGGTCGAAGGCGAGATCCCGCAGGTCGCCGGCGGCTGGTATGAGGACCCGGCCGGCGGCAGGACCTATGTGGAATACGGTTTCTTCCCGCGGCCGGACGCGTTCAACCCGCCCCGAGTCCCCCAACAGGGCTATCCTTACGTCAATTACGGCGACGTCTTCATGCAGATCACGCCGGGCCCGATCAGCGTCACCGATCCGCTCGGCCGGGTGACGAGATGGGACTATTGCGATCCGAACTGGGCCTGCCTGGTCCGCGCGATGCCGGTCTCGTTCACCGAGCCGGACGGCCGCCGCACCGACCTGCTCAGCGACGAAGTGGTCCGGGTCGTCGGCCGCGCCACCCGCCACGCGCTTACCGGCAGCGGCCTTGCCGACATCGTCACCCGGGCGACCTATTATTGCTCGCCGAGCGAGATGACGAATTGCAGCAAGCCGACCACCTCCACCGACGCGATGGGCAATGTCACCGACCATAGCTGGGACCCGGTCCACGGCGGGCTGTTGAGCGAGACCGGACCGGCGCCGGGCGCCGGCGCGCCGCGCCCGCAAACCCGGCACAGCTACGCGCAGCGCTACGCCTGGGTCTCGAACGGCAGCGGCGGCTATGTCCAGGCGGCGACGCCGGTCTGGGTGCGGACCGCGACCAGCAGCTGCCGGACCTCCGCGGCCACCGGCAATCCGGCCGCGCCCTGCGCAGTCGCCGGCGACGAGGTGCTCACGACCTACGATTACGGTCCAGATTCGGGCCCCAACACCCTGCTGCTGCGCGGCCTGCTCGTGACGGCGACCGACGGCGGCGTCGCGACCAACCTGCGCACCTGCTTCACCTACGACGCGCGCGGCCGGCGGATCGGCGAGACGCTGCCCAACGCCAATCTCGCCAGTTGCCCCGCCGCGCAGACCAGCGCCCAGCCGTTCACCGCCAATCAGCGCTACGACGCGATGGGTCGGGTGACCGGGACGATCTCAGCCGATCCTGACACGATCGGCAGCGGCAACCCGCTGCTGGCCGTGCGCAACAGCTATGACGGCGCCGGGCGGCTGACCAAGATCGAGAGCGGCTCGCTTGCCGTCTGGCAGAGCGATGCGGTGGCGCCGTCAAGCTGGAGCGAGTTTACCGTCGATCGCACGCTCGAGACGCTCTACGACGCGATGGGCCGCAAGATCCGCGACACGCTGCGCGAGGGCGCAGGCGGTACGGCCCGCACGGTAACGCAATACAGCTACGACATCATGGGCCAGCTCGAATGCACCGCCCTCCGGATGAATCCGGCCCAATTCGCAGCGCCGCCCGCTTCGGCCTGCACGCCGGGAACTGCGGGCGGTGACGGGCCCGACCGAATCACGCGGAATGTCTACGACGCGGCGGGCCAGCGCGTACAATTGCGCGAAGGCGTCGGCACCTCCGAGGAGGCAGCCGTGGCCACCTGGGCGTATGATGCCAACGGTCAGATCGCGACCCTGATCGACGGTAACGGCAATCGCGCCGAGATGCGCTATGACGGCCACGGCCGGAAGGACCGCTGGACCTTTCCCTCGCCGACCCGGCCCGGCGCCTATAACGACGCTACCCCGGCGAACGCGCTGGCCAGCGCCGGCAGCGTGAATGCCGCCGACTTCGAAGCCTATGTCTACGACCTCAACTCCAACCGCACCGAATTGCGCCGGCGCGACACCCGCCGCGTCGCGCTCAGTTATGACGCGCTCAACCGCGTGACCTCAAAAACATATCCCGACGGCGGCGCGACCCCAGTGTATTACGGCTACGATCTGCGCAATCTCCAACTCTTCGCGCGCTTCAACAGCCTTTCCGGGGCCGGCATCACCAATATTTTCGACGGATTCGGCCGGCTGACCTCGGCCAGTGCCAATACCGACGGCACCGCCCGTACCCTGTCCTATCAATATGACCGCGACGGCAACCGCACCCGGATCATCTATCCCGACGACAATTTTTTCGCCACCGCGCGCGACGGGCTCGACCGGCCCTTCTGGCTCGACTCGGCCCCGGCGGCGGGCTGCTATTACAGCTCCTACCGCGCCAACGGCATTCTCTCCGGCCAGAGCCGCTGTAACGGCGCTTCCACCTGGACCTCGCGCGACGGTGTCGGTCGCCTCAACGGCTTGGGCCATTACTACGGCGCCGGCGGCGCGGGTGACGTGCTCTGGCTTTATGAGCATAACGCCGCGAGCCAGATCCGCTCGGTCAATCGCGACAACGACATCTACGCCTGGACCGGCCACTATGCCGTCAACCGTACCTACACGACCAACGGGCTGAACCAATACAGCGCGGCGGTCTCCAACCTGGGCAACGCGAGCTACGGCTATGATGCCAACGGCAACCTGATCAGCGACGGATCGAAAACCTACACCTACGACGCGGAAAACCGGCTGGTGTCGGCCACGCCGGGCGGCACCCTCGCCTATGACCCGCTCGGCCGGCTCTATCAGATCACCGCCAGCAACGGCACGATCACCCGGTTCCTCTACGATGGCGACGCCCTCGTCGCGGAATACAACGCCGCGGGCGAGATGACCCGCCGCTACGTCCACTGGGAGGGAGCCGATGTTCCGATCATGAGCTATGACGGCCCGACACTTACCACCCCGCACTATCTCCACGCCGACCACCAAGGCTCGATCATCGCCATCTCCAGCGCGTCGGGCGCGGCGCAAATCAACCGCTACGACGAATATGGCATCCCCGCCGCGACCAATGGCGGCCGGTTCCAGTACACCGGCCAGACCTGGCTCGGTGAGCTCGGCCTGTACTACTACAAGGCCCGCTTCTACTCGCCGACGCTCGGGCGCCTCATGCAGACCGACCCGGTTGGCTACGAGGGCGGGATCAATCTCTACGCCTATGTGGGCGACGATCCGGTCAACAGGACCGATCCGACCGGTCAATGGATAAAATCAGTCCACAATCTGGTCTTTCGGAATATTCTGCGCGGTCGCGCTACTCCGGATCAGATTCGAATAGTGCTCCAGCAGAGTGCCGAGCAAGACACGGGACGCGGAGCCTACAATTTCGCCGCGCACTATCTGCGGCATGAGGGAGAAAGCGTCGCCCACGCGCGTGCCGCGCATAATGCCTACATGCGCGACGAGATGGTGGCGGGCCGGCGGGCGCATTTGCAAGGGAACGATGAGGCCGCCTACCGACACCTGGCGAACGCGGGACACGCCTGGACAGATCGCTTCAGCCCGGCGCACGCCGAGCGGAACGGGGATCCGAAGATATATCGCACCAACATTCCCGTACCGCTCCCCGGGATGATCCCCAATCCGGCCACCGACGCCTCGGCGCAAGGTCACAGCTTTGTCGAGGGCTTCGGCGACGAGGACATGGCGGATTTTATTAAATCGGGCGTCCAGCCGGAGGTCGAAAGAGGCTTGGTTCGAATCCGTGACACCATCTTCGGTCCGCCTCGTATGGTGGTTCCAACCGCCTCGCACATCGCCGAGAGGCGATAGCAGAAGGAATGGGTGGATGAAGGCCTTCGTTGCTCTATGGGGTGCGCTCCTGGCCTCAACAGCCGTGAGTATCCTCGTTTATAATCTGTCCAACCATGCGGCGCTGCCTGCCATCTCCGGATTCAATATTTTTGGAAATATTTCCTTCTCGGCGGCGCTTGCGACGTTCATCTGGCTAAGCCGTGGCAACAGTCCCCTCGCTTTTCCGGGAGCGCTGATTGGTCTTGTCGCATTCCTGTTGAGTTGCGTCGGTATTGTCGTCGGTGGTTTTTTTCAGCTTTATGGCGCTCGGGTCGTCGGCGTCATCATGACCGCCCCGATTGGAACCATTGGCTCATATCCGCCCGGGCCCGATGTGCCCCTTGTCGATGGCGTCCGATTGTGGGTTTTTTCACTTGTTGCGCCCATCGGGGCAGGGCTCATTCTTGGATTGGCCCTTCGGGGGGTGTTGCCGCGCTCGCGTCCTCTCACCAGGAATCCGGGCGTCAATGCCTCGAAACCATGAGCAATGCTGGGAGTTCGAAATTTAGGGCCGGTGGAGATGAACGATCGCAACTGAGGCGGAGTACGCGGTTCAACTGACAGAATGTGGTTGGCGCGAAACCATGCTAATCCCGTACACGGAATCCTCGGGCCGGCGCTTGGCGGACACATCATCCACCACCTCGTTCTAGCTAACACACTCTACTTTAAAGGTTTCCGCTTTGGTCATCTTCAGCGTTACCACATTGCGTCCCACATTCGCTGCGCGTGAGTCCGCAATCGGCCGGCTTGCGCCCAAGGCGGTCGTTCCGGCGGGCTCCTGGCGGCGCCCGGAGGCCGGCGTTCGTCTAGGCGGAGCGGCAATGGCAGCAAACGACCCACATTCAGCCATTCCACGACCCGCGCGTGGATGACCGCCTTTGCCAGTACCCGCCGCTCGCCTGCCATTGAGTAGTTGGACTGCAGTGCGCCCAATCCCGTTCCGGCGGCAGCCCGCAACCTATTTGCAGCCGTTCATTCAGGTGGTCGCCGAGGTGGGATGAGGGCGCCGACGTCGCCTATCACCCGGGCTTGTGTTCGATTATCGGCTACGGAGTCCTCGTGGGATCCGGCGCCGTTTCGCTAAGCGCGCGCAAGTTGCTCAAGAGCTGCGCCCCACACTCGGCCTCTGAAGCATTCCAGATCTTGGCGAGCTGCCGCACCGCCTGCCACGCATCGACTGGCCGCAACGGCTTGGTAGGCGCTCCAGCAAATGGGCCGTCTGTTTCGGTCAACATTCGATCTTTCGGCATTGCATTAGCGAGCGCCCGGCCTTTCTCGCCGCGGAGCATCGCCGGGCCGACCGAAAACCAACAGCCCGCATCGATCGCGCGGCGCAATTGCGCCGCGCTGCCGGAGAACCAGTGGAGGATCGGCACGCCCGCACTTGGGGCTGCGGCCAAATGGTCGAGAACCTCATCGGCAGCATGTCGACTGTGGATCGTCAATATGCGTCCGCCCTTGTCTGCCGAAAGCTTAAGCGCGGTCGCGAATACCTTGCTTTGTACGGCGCTATGTTCGCGATAGCCCGGGCCGCCATCCAGACCGATTTCTCCGACATAGCGGACGCGGGGGAGCAGTTCTTCGAAAAGCGGCAGCTCGCCATGGCGTTCATGCGCCAGCTGCGGGTGCAATCCCAAAGCCGTGCGAATGCGCTTGTGACCTTTCGCCAATCGCGCCGTCCGGGGCCATGCGCGCGGCGTCGTCGTTACAGAGAGGACGTACACGCGAGCAGCTTCCGCCTCGCGAACCTCGCGTTCTGGGTCGGGGTAGAGATCGAGGTGGCAATGAAAATCGATCAAGTCTTCAAGCCATGCTGGTCCAGGAAGACCTCTAGCTCGTCCATACCGCGTTCGACCACACCGAAATAGGCCATACGGTCTGCCTCGTCGGCCGGCAGTGGGCCCGCATCGAGCGTCCAAATCCGCACATCGCGCTCGTAGCGGCGCTTCAGCGCGGAATGGATCGAGATGACATCGTCGCGGCCATCCTGCTCGTCGAGCGCATCTGCCAACCATGTCGTTTGATAGGATGTGTGATCCTTGAGTCCCGCGCGCATGAAGGCAGAGCGCCGTATTGCGCAGGGCCAGCAGCGCCCGCATTGCTGGCTCTTCCGTTTCCAATTGCCGCAGGAGACGGTCGACGACGCGAAGATGTCCATCCTGGCCTGTGCGGCTCTTCGCACAAGCATTTCGCCCTTGGTTTCGTGTCGGTGTGGGTTCACGATGGTAACAGGCATTTCGAGTTCGTCGAGCACCCGCTGCATGCCCGCAAGATAATGGGGGTGCGCGGTGCGGGTGCTCAGCGCTCCGATCCGCCGGGTGGTAAGTGGCGGGTTGAGCGCGATCAGCCCGTTCTCGCAGATGTTAAGGGCGACCGGTTGCCCTCGAAATCGGGACAGGGTTTCGGCAGCAAGGGCGGCAACGGCCAGAAAAAGAAAGCTGCGCGTTCTGGTCGTGATCTCTGTCGTATAGGGCCAACTAGGATAGCTATTGAACTCGTATCGCTGGAGGCTCCCGGGAAGCCATGCAGCAACCGCATCCTGATAGGATTTGTCACCATGCGGCGCATGGCTGACGAGCAGCGGCCTGCATTGCTTGTCGAGGAGATCCAATACGCCCAAAGCGCTATCGAGCCCGCCCGAGAACAGGGCAACACAGTCCGATTGGGATGGGTCAATGAAATTCCGCCGCGCCTTAACATCGAGGCGGGAGGGGGGCCTGAGCCCGTCCCGTCGAAATGTGAACGACCAGATGTCACCGCTCAGGAAATTGAGCATTTTCGAGAGATCCGGTGCCATTGCCTGCCATCGATCGGGCTGAACGACCGGCAAGTCGAGTTCGATTGTTCTTGTCCAGCCGTCCGGCTCGTCTTCACGTAGGAGGAACGTGTCGGCTGCGGTAACTGCCAGGGCCAAGGATACCAGATCGACAGCCTGCGCGTTGGGAGGCAGTGACAGCCGTTCGAACTTGTCGCGAAAATCATTGCCGATGACGCCCGCCCCCGGAAAATCGGTCGAAGGTGCATACATCAGAACCGCGACATCCCCTTCGTCGAGATTGGTGCCCAGCCGTTGCGGATCGACTTCAAAAACGACCCTGGTCATTCCTCCGCGCTCCAGGCGTTCCAGATATCATTCATGGCTCCCCGCTCGAGATTCTTGATTTCCTCGCGGCTGATTGTCCCGAGATTGCCTGCCAACCTTGGACCCAGATGTTGATCCATCGCCGCCCTGACGATCTCGAAGAGCTGGTTCTCGGTGGTGGTCGACCGCTCGACGTTCGGCGCCTTCTTCCAAGCTTCGCCGGCGGCTGCCGAAATCTCCTGAAACAAAATTCGCGCGAAAAACTCCACCAGAATGGCGACGATCTCATCTGGCGAGATCGAGGACGGATCGAAGACGTTATCGCTGCCAAGCACCTCGGCCAGCGCTTCCTGGACAGCGGAGCGAATCTGATCCGCATCCGCGTTCTCCGGCGCGAGGGCTTCCGCAATCTGCTGCGCGGCCTGGTCCATGGGACGGCCGGCAAGCGCCGCGACGTTGAGCGTTTGCTCGCCGGCTGGGACTTCGGTGCCTGACAGTGCTCGCGCGAAGTCTGCACCGGCATCATAGGCGGGCCCGAACCGGCGCGGGCCTACGCTCGCACCGCCCGTTGCGTCGTTCGCATACTTATTGAGGGCTTTGGCGATCGAGCCGCCGGTGCCCGCGGCGACCTTGCCGAACTCGGTTCGGAAACCCCGGAAGCGCTGGCCTTCGGGTTCCGGGACCGGCTTACCCGGATCGGCATCTGCCCAGGGCGGAACGAGCGGTGAACGCGCCGACGGACCTTTGCGGGAGGAAGAGGTGCCCATGCTATTCGACCTCCGCCCATGTCTCGGCCTTAAGCAGCGGGCCAAGCCACTTGGGGCGTTCCGTGAGAGATTGCAGGTAGCGATTGAGACGTTGGGCCGCCTCGCTCGATGTCCGGGCCAATATGATTGCGCCGCGCACATCGGCGCGAACTTTCGACCAATCCGTCACCTTGCGCATCCCGCCGATCATTTCCTCCATCGCGCGGACCACTTCGGTTCCGTCGATACCCAGTGCCGCCTCCCGTGCGGACACTGAACTCAGCGTGGGGGTTCTGAGAAGGCTTTCGATCGCCTTAACCGTCGCCGGGGACAAAGCCGTTCCGCGAACGTGCATCGGTATGGTTTCGCGCGACAGATAGACGGCCGGTCTCAGGTCGAGCCCGGCGAGCTTGGGCTCCGATCGCACCCAATCCTTCAACACTGCGAGGTGGCGCTTCCACGTGTCGGGGCAAAGCCGCTCGAGCTCGCTGTCCGAGGTCGCGCCTTCCACCCTCGCCAGGAGTTCGGGCTTGCCATCCGGTGCGGCCTGAATGGCGTTCTGCAGCGTTTCTGTAGCGGCGACGTCCGTACAGCGCTCGAACAAAGCGAGCTTGGCAATGATACCTTCGTCGAGGTCCATGCCGCGCCGCACCGCGATCGAAGTTCGCATCCGCACAACGTTCATGAGGCGCTTCACGATACGAGGATTACCATTCACCCGCGCCGATTGAGCAAGCATCGGTGCCATTCGCAGTCCGAGTTCGATCTGCTTGCGCAAGCCCTCGTCGCTGCGTTTGAGAATTTCCATGATCTTCTCGACGGTATAGCTGTCGCCGTCTCGCCAAGACTGGCGCAGATCCTCTATCAGAAAATCGCGAAGTGCGTCGAGGACTGCTTCGTCGGCCACCTCGCGGGATGCGATGAGCAGGGTGAGATATGCGCGGATCTCGAGGATGCCCGGCCGCGGAACAAAGACCGGCATCTGGATCAGCTTGTCCAGATAGTCGGTGATGTGTCGCTCGCCAGGGTCATGAAAGTGTTTTGAGACAGCGTGCCGCACCATGTCCTCGTCGGCGGCGATTACAAATGCAGTATTCGGCAAGAACAGGAACAGCCGAATTGCCTCGAGGGTGTGAATGGTATTGGGCGGCAGGCAGCGATCCAGATTGTCGATGAAAACCACGAGCTTGCGATTGAGTCCTTGGAGGACGTCGCCGAACTCCCGCCGGAAAGCCGCGATCTCCTCACTCGGCTCCTTTTCAGCCGTCGGCGCGAGAAGCTTGCCGGCACTCTCTCCGAGCTTTTCCGCTGCCTCGGCTGCCTCCTTCTCGTCTTCGTCGTCCGCGTCGCCAGTAAGCATTTTGCCGCCTGCTTCGACGAGTCTTCCGGTCGCACCGAACGTCGGAAATCCGAAGGCGGCCGCCCCGCCCTCGGCGAGCATGCCGAGCAGGCGAAGCTTGTTGACGCGTTTCAAAAGATTGCCGGCCCGCTGCTTCAGCTTGACGGGGGCAGCCTTCACCAGGGCCCCCGAAATTACCGACATCAGCGCCGCGCGCGCGTCGTCGAAATCCTGGTAGAGCCAGGCATCAAACCGCACGATGAGGTATTTGTCGTCCTCTTGGCGGAGGATGTGCTCGACCAGGTTGAGCGTGCTGGATTTACCGATGCCCCAGCCGCCAAACACTCCCAGGGAAAGGGGCAAGAGTCTTTCATCCGCAATCAATTCCGCGATAAGTTCGGCAATCTCGGAATAGTTCAAATAATCTGTGTCTGTTTCCGCGTCGGCCCACACTTGGCATTCCCCCTCAGGCGAGCTTTTACATCCTATGCCGCCATCAGGCGTGAACGCTATCCCATCTTGCCCGAGTAGGCCATACAAGGTCACCTGCGCGGGGATCCACATCAAGAATGAACATATAGATCAGCCGCGGCGGGAACTCGCGGCCGTATCCGGTGTACTTGGCTTGCCGCGTCGCCAAATCGGGCGGAAGCGCCGCTGAGTACCCTCGAATGAACAGGCCGTAGCCTTCTGGTCGCTCTGGCGCCGCGAACGACCGGGCAGGTCGTCACACAGCGCCGATCCTGAACGTCCGGCTTGGCGGAGCCTTAAATTCAAAACTGTCAGGCCGCTCGCAGCTACTTGCAGCCGGACGGCTTTGCGCCCACTCCTGCCATTCAGTGGTGCGGGCCCACTGTCTGAGACGCAACGCTGGCTCGCAAGTCAGGCGGTGATCCGTGAGCGCGGCGCTGATAACGCCGTCCAAGCTGCGATGAAGGCCCACGCCCTGATCTTCGAGGGCGGGCAGGAGGGCGCGGGCATATCGCGCATGATCGTGCGGCGGGTCTATGACCTCGGAGCCTGGCCGACGGGCATGCTTCACTGAGCTGCTGGCGTCCATTTCTGTCTATCTGACAATTTGGCCGCCGCCACGCGGATCAAAAAGCTGCTTCGTAGATGCGGCCGAGACCCATGAACGGACTATGTGTAAGAGGTTGAGGTGTTGGATTTTTAGTTGCATGAGGGCAGCGGGGTTAGGCGGCCGGGCGGCAGGCCAAGGGGGAGATAACGCGGATTTGACGGTCGCTCATCTGTCCTAGGGCAGTCGGAGATCGACGATGCGCTCATTGCAGACATGGCTAACGCTCCCCCCGCCCCCGGTGACTGGGTCTCTGCTACGACATTGCCGGGTAGCCCCGGCCTTTACTTCATTGGAATCTTCAACCGGCGGATCACCTTTTACTCACAACAGGTCCGGGCCCTTCAACTCGTTCACGCGATCCATAGCCTCGACCTTATCAAGCCAGGCGAGCGCGTCGCCGTTGTCGGGGCTGGCGCGGCTGGCGTTACAGCAGCGCTCGGGTTGGCCCTCCTCGGCAAAAACGTGATGATGTACGACCCGGCTGCCACCATATTGCAGTTACAGAGCGCCTCACCTCGCTTGCTCCACCCCCATATTTACGAGTGGCCCGAACTTGGTTCGCTGGATGATCAGGCGGGGTTGCCGTTGCTAGATTGGTCATCGGGCAGTGGGGGCGAAGTCTGTACCGCGCTCCAGACCCAATTCGAAATGGCAAAGGCCGGAGCGTCGGGGCTGCAGCTCACGTTGGGCCGGACACTGAAGAAGGTCGAGCGAGTCGGCGACGATTGGCAACTAACTCTTCAGCACGATACCGATGAGGAAACCAGACGCTTTCGGCATGTGCTGCTCGCTATGGGTTTTGGCGAAGAAGTGCCTTGCGGGGCCAGCACACCCGTCGACTATTGGAAGCCGAGCAACATTGGGACAGCAGCCGCCGAACCCGTGGCCAATGCCTCTTACCTCGTCAGCGGAAGTGGCGATGGCGCCCTCACCGAGCTCCTAAATCTCTGTATCGTCGACTTCGAGCATGTGACGTTCACGAAAAAGTTTCTCGAAACGTTGCCCGCGAAGGAGGCTCGAGCCGCCGTCGATGCGGTATTTTTCGGTCAGGCCATCGAGGCCGATCTTGAAGCCGGTCTGTCCAGTCATCTGCGCCCTGTGCTCGAGGAACATGGCGTCCTCGACCAGCTTCGACCTCTGCTGCGGACCGACCGGCGCATCAGTGCGAACAGTAAGGGCCCATTGCTTGCCGCCGGCAAGGCTGCGCAACTCAACCAGTGTATGGTCTATGCAGTGCTTGAGGCGGCGAAGCTGGAAGGCCGGCCCGTCCATCGCACTCAAGGCGAGGTGACCAACACCGACAAGGAGGCGGAGGGGATCACCGTCGCAGGGATATCCGATGCCAGCGGCCCGGTGACGAGCGCATTCAAGAATGTGATCCTGCGGCATGGGCCGAACAAGAAGGCTCGCTATACCGCCGTCCAGGACAAACTCGCCGACTACAAGACGCAGTTCGATCAGTTGATCGCCGCGAACCCAGCGCTCGATGCCCCTCCTGTCCTGAGCGACGAGATTTACGATTTCTTCGAGAGGCTCCGGATCGACAAGCTGGCCGATAACGCGTCCAAGGAGTCGCAGACTCAGCACGCTCTGCAGGAACGCACGCTAATCGTGCTCTCGCGTGATCCTGTTGCGGGGATCACGGTCGAGCGTGGTGCCCGGAGTCTCAGCGTGATCGCGGACGAATGTGAACGCCTTCCCGCTCCGGTCCGGATTCAGCTCGGGATTAGTCCCGCCGATCTGAAGGAGGCCCGGGATCTCGTGCGGGTCACACGTGCGAGTGGCGGGCGTATGGAATTGCGGGCCGAGCAGAGCGTGCTGAACAAGTGGCAGGCTTTGCTGCCCTCTATTACGGGCGGCAGTGCGACCCTGGTGCGTTTCCGGCCGAAGGTACTGGATGCCTCGTCACTTGCGGGGGCTGTCGATGACTGTTTGTTACGTTTGCTCGATGAGCACGTGAGCAAGGCGGTGGCCGACGGCGGGTGCGCCCCCCTCGGGTCCATCGATGCCGCGTTGCTGACCGCGATCGCGACGACATGGACGGCATGGCACGCGAACCTAATCGCCGACGTGGAGCTTCGCTTCGATTTCCTTCGCTGGCTCGCAAACGTCGTCCAGGACCGGCATCGCCCGTGGGACGGCGACCGCGCCCATCTTCAGCATCTGGGCAACGCGATCGTGCTGATGCTTGCCACCCATTGCGGCGAGCCGCTCGTGCCAGCGCGCGAGGACCGTGGAAATCTTCAGTTCGCCACGGATGCGGTCGCTCTGGGCTCAGGCTGCGCGGCGATCGGCCTCCATTCGATTTCGATCTGGACGCGCCCGGAGGATTGGGGGGTGGATGCGTTGATCATGTCCGCCGTAGGCGACATCGAAATCCAGGATGCCGGCGGGGTGCTCGACGCCGGCATTCCAGGGACAAGCATGAAGCAAGCTCGCCGGGTCAAGCCCGCGGTTATCCAGAACTCGCCTTATTGGCGGACCAAGCTGGCGGGGAGCATTGCCGACTGGAACGCAGCCGTCCAAGCCGAGTTCGCGGCCTTTCGCGAACGTCAGAACAAGGCAATCGAGGAGGTTTCCGGATGAACGCTGAAATCCTTAGGGACAAGCTTCTCGATTCCGCATCGTCGCTCGGCTGGCCAGCGGCCCCGGTCCCCGAATTTACACGGGCGCGGTTTCGCGGACGCGAAGACGAGAGTGGCGTGGCGCTGCCTAAGGAGGTCTATGGGCTGCGGCTTGGTGACTATCCGGTTCTCGTCGCTCCCATTCTGCTTGGCACCGTCGACGAGATGCAGACCGCTCTTCGCCAGCTACACAGCCAGATGGTGATGGCACGCTCCTATATGCGGGCGGAAGAAGTGATCAACGCGCACATCATGCTGTGCGCGGTCAACCCGCCATCGGCCGAGGCCGGTGACGAGCCGCTTGGCGGCGACTGGCGCGGGGCGGTCGATCTCGCACAACGCGACGAGACCGTGTGTCGGAAGATTATATGGATTCCGGACGCGAACGCCGTGGATGCTTCGTATGCGAGGTTCCTGGGGCGCACCTTCCTCGCCATGCCGTGGCACGCGGCGCACCAGGTTCTAAACGCCCCGCTCGATCAAAATGAGAATCTGGTGGAGAGAACGCTTGTCGCGCACGGGCTCGCGGGCAAAGCGGCGGCGAAATGGGCCAGACTGGCCGACGAGCTGGAGGACGATCCAGACGCACTCGTCGCTGCCCTGGTGAGTGCGATGGAGGAGGAGTGATGGACCAGCTGTTTCTCTCTCGGATTTACCTGACTCAATTCCGAAGCTTCGAAAAGCTCGAGATCGAGATGGAACCCGACCCCGGCGTCCTTATCGTCCACGGCAGCAATGGCCTCGGAAAATCTTCGCTATTCGATGCGCTCGAATGGGCTCTCACCGATGAGATCGATCACTTCAGGAAGGTAAAAGGCGTCGACAAGGTTGGCAGCTATCTATGTCGCTGGCGCAAGGGCGACCCGGGACCGACCATTGCTTCGATGACCTTCTCCGACGGCGAGGACATTACGCGATCACTCAGCAACGCGCGCGCCCGCACGTCCAAGCTCGACGGATCGATCACGAACGTCACGAATTACCTGAGGAGCCCGGACTGGGCGCAACGTATCTCCGCCCTGAACCGCTATCTGCTCCTGACCCATTTCCTGGGTCAATCGACTGTCTCGCGCCTAACGCATCGCACGGCGGACGAGCGCTTCGATATCCTGAAGGAAGCAGCACAAAGCAGCGCGGTGGAGGCGATCGCCGATAGACTTCACGGCAAGGGCAACACCACCGCTGTGCGCGCATTCGCGCGGCAGGCCGACGCCGCCGATAGTGAGGCGAAAACCCTGCGGAGCCTACTAGAGCAGGAGGCGCAATTCTTCGAGGCGACCCAAGTTTCTGGGGCGCTGGACGACAGCGAGGGTCTGGAAATCGCCAGCCAGATTGCCGGCCTTCTTACCGACCTTTTGCCCCCGGCTGAGCGGCCCGATCTTGGCCAAGAGCTCGACGCGGCGATGGTTGACACACTGCAGGTCGCCCTCGAAAGTGCGCAGGAAGCCGGCCGCCAACAGCAGGTGCGTCTCGATCGAGCCCGGCAGCTCGTGCGTGAGGGCCGCGATCATGCCGCGGCTCTCGCCGCCGCGGATGCATCGCTGAACGAGGTAGACAAGCAACTAGCGAAGCTGGGGGTCGAGCTGGCGAGCGCAGAGGCCCAGGTCGCGACCCGAGCTGAATTGGTCGAGACTCGCAGGACGGCTCTCGGCGTGGCACGATCGAGGCACGCGCAACTGCTCGAGCTTCGCATGCAATTCGAGCAGGTCGCTGCTAAGCGGGCCGATCGAGGCGCCGCGGAAGCGGCGCGCAAGGCTGCTGAACAAGCCTATTCGGATGCCGAGACTGCACTTGCAAAAGTTGAGCGCCGCCAGAACATCGTCGATAGGCTTACCGCTGACATCGGCCAGGCAGATGCGGAACTGGCAGCATTGCGCGAGGCCGCCGGGAGCATCGACGAAGCCATCGCCGGATCGACGCGGATCGATCAGCTGCGTCAGGAGCTCGATGCTCTGGAATCCGGCAACGCCAACATCGAAATGGCGGTTGCGGATGCAGCCCGTGCGGCTCAGGCGGCTAAGGAGGCTGAAGCCGACCAGTTACGGCTCGTGAATGAACTTGAACAGACGGTCAGCGCGATATCGGATGCCATCTCCACGATTGCTGCCAATCTTTCCGAACAATCATGCGATTGCCCGGTGTGCGCGACCCATTTCAAACAGCCTGGCGTGCTGCATACGCGCGCGTCGGCCGCGGCGGAGCGGCTCGCGCCCTCGCTGCTGACCCAGCAGCAGGCGCTCGGCGAGGCGGTGCGCCGGCGGGAAGACACTGCTGTCCGTCACGCGGCGCTCGTGGGGGTGCAGGCGCAGATAAGCTCGCTCCGCGATCAACTTGCCGAAGAGGGCAATCAGCAAAAGGTCAGGCTGGAGCTCATCTCGAGCCGGATTTCCGTCGTCGCCAGTGCCAACCTAGCGTCGAACCGGAACGCGGTCGAAGAGGCAATAAGGGCCCTCCTGACGCGGCGGTCGCGGCGCATTCGCTGGCGGGATTTCCTGGCAAGACAGGAAGGTGTCGCCTTTTCTGCCCGCCTCCCGCAGGAAAGGCGCCGTCTCGATGATGCGCGTCGCGCCCGCGATGCAGCTCAGCGAGCTGTGGTTGACCTAAGTACGTCGCTCGATGGCGCCGATAAGCAGGCAGAGCTGCTGACGCGCACGTTGTTCGGCGCAGCCAAACCTGACGACGGTGCCCTCGCCAAGGCGATCGATGATGCGGAGGGGGCGCTAAGCGAGGCGCAGGTTCATCACGATGAAGCGATGGGCCAAGCGCTGGAGGCCGAGGCTCAGCTCGCCGCATTGAAAACATCCAAAGCGGCAGCCGACGCGCGCAAGTCCCAGTTGGAGGCATCGCGAACGACGGTCCTCGAGGCTGTTGAGGGCGTTCATCAACAATGGACGGCGCTTGGCTTCGACGGCGCCAACCCCGATGAGGCGGGCCTCACCGGGGCCGCCGCAACCGCTACGCAGGCCTCCGATCGAATCCGCGAAGCGGAAGATCAACTCCGCCGACTTCGTACGGGCCGCGAGGCTTGGGCGCGCCAGCAGAGCTATCGGGGCGTTCACGAGGAACTGCGGACCTTGATGGACAGCCCGCAGCACAGCGATCGGGAACAACTTCGCACCGCAGCGCGGCAGCGCGCCGAAGAAAAGCAGCGCCTTGCAGATAGGACCCGCGCCGCGCGTGACATCGCGCGTTCAGCCACGGTCGATATTTATGCCTCGCTGGAGCAGTTCAACGCGGATTATATTAGGCCGCTCGATGTGCTGACGAAGACGATAAACCGGGCGATCCTGTGCGATCCCAGGGTCGGGATCGACTTGCATGTGCGTGCCCGAAAGATCGAGCAAAGCGCGACCAAGGCAGCGGGTATCCCTGAAAGCGTCGGAGAGATCGATCCCGCCTTGGTGCATAGCGAGGGTCAGATGGCGGCATTGGCGGTGAGCATGCTGTGCGCCGCAAGCCTCACTTTTCCTTGGTCGCGCTGGCGCGCGCTGGTGCTCGACGATCCGCTTCAGCATAACGACACGATCCATGCCGCAGCCTTTGCCGACATGGTGGGTAATCTCGTGCATGAGCAGGGCTATCAGGTGTTTCTCACAACCCACGATTTGAGCCAGGCTCAGTTCCTGCAGCGAAAGTTCGACGCGCGGCACGTTCCTTGCGCAGCGCTTCAATTGCTGGGAGAAGGGCGAAACGGCGTGGACACGGAATTCCGCCCGGCCCGGATTCGATCACCTGTTGCGGCCGCCGGCTGAGAACAATTCAGCAGCGAGGCATCGCGGCGCAGCTATTGGTGGGCACCCCCGTCTGAAGAGGTGGGTAACGTCGCCTCGCCAGACCGGAACAAAAACACTCTGAGAGGCAGTGTTGAGGTTTGGCCCGTCCGGAAATGCTCCCGATCTAGATTACCCAGTTCGGGCCAGTGCGCTTACCAAACGAGATGGGTCTCGGGTGCGGGCCCCGGAGGGGCCGCCGATTCAAGTTATTCTTTCCATGGGGAACATCACCACACGGCAGCTTTTCACGCTCTCCATTTGAAAGCGGCCAATCCGCTATCGGCCAAAAACAGGCGTTTAGACGCGCTCAGCAGAGCGTTCGGCGGAGGAATCCTCCGCCACGCCAACAGAAATAAATATCTGGATATACGTACTTCTTTGTACCGGGATGAGCGACGCTCCCACATTTGACTCCACACACCCACGACGTGGCGCCTCGCACCCGCTTCCATCCCGGCGAATTGCACCGGGTGGGAGAGACGGGCTTCGCCCGGCCCCTTTGGTGCTTGCGAGCGCCGTCAATCATCGCAGGTAAAAGGGATCACATAGTAGCCGTCTCCGTCGATATAGGTATTGGCCCGCTGGAGCGCCCCGCGCGGGTTCCCCGTGCGATCCGTCAAGCGGTAGTAAAAATTGTCTGCCACCGCCTCAATGTTTATGCCTTGATACTGAACGGTGTGCGTTCTTTCCGAGTATATGGAAACAAAGGCGCCCCCCATATCCTCCGGGCCGTTGCGTGATTGATACGTTAGCAGGAGGTCGATCTGGTATGGGCAGCTATTCTGGATTCGAACAAATCGGGCCTGGGCCTCAAAGGCATTGGGTCGAAGGTAACCGACGCCGCCATTGCTGAGCTCGACCTCCCACCAGCCGCTTGAGAGTTCGCCGGCGAGGTGTACCGAAGAGCCGGGATCGAGAGTCTGCAACGCGACGGCGCTTTCGTCCGGACGGGCGTAGAGGGTCGCGGCGAGGGAGATGACCCGGTCTTCGGTGATCGTGCGCGACAGGCTCGGCGGCGGTTCGTCGATGAGGTTGCGGCGCCACACGAAATTTCCGTTAAGCGCTCCGCTTTCGACCCGAACCCATTCTTCGTTGTCGCTCTGTCGTGCGACGATCACGCCGAAAACGGCATCGCCCCGCCCAAGCGTCGCGATCTCGGTGCTGTCGCCTGTAGCATGTGCGCGCACTTTGACCGGACGGGCCGCATAATAGGTTTGCGCATTTCCGGTCACCCGCACCGCCGGGCCTGGATCCACCGGCGGCGCGTCGGTCGCGACGGTATTGGCGCCCGGATCGACATAGGCCGGCGGCCGGTTCCCCTCGCTGGCGATCAGACCGATGACCAACACCAGCACAGCGATGCTGGCAATGACCCAGCCCAGTCGCTTGGCCGGGGGAACGGGCCTGTCCGCCAGCGGCGGAGGCGAATCTGTGGGCGCGAGCGCCTCGGTCCACATCGCGGGAGGTTGCACATCCTCGGCCTCGATCGGCGGCTCTTCCGTTGCAGCCGGGGCCGGCGCGTCCTCGGGTTCAGGCGAGAGCTCCAGCTCGCATTCGGGCTCCGGCCCGGCGTCCGGCTGGATCTCCGGCTCGCGGAGGCAGAGATGCTCGCGCAGCAGATCCACCGACTCCGCGCGACGGGTAACCATGGTGCCGTCGCTGCCGTGCACGGTAACGACGGTATCGGCCCGCAGCCGGCCAGACGCGATGGCTTTCTCAATATCGCGACTGCTCACCAGCTCGATTGGAAAGCCATTATGTTCGAACGTTATGATCGGATCTGTCATGCCGAGCTGATCCCCCTAGTCCCCAAGCAAGCGCTCGCGTGAAATTAGGCCCTTTTCGGGAGCCCTTTCAATCATAGACTAGTTCCAGGATCGAACGACGCAGCTCGTCAGGACTCGACATTCTTTCCGCCGCGCGTTCATAAGCATTGAGAAGTAGGTCGGAGGGGGCGATTCTCTGTGGGCGAGTCTATCGCAAGACGAGGGTCGTTGGCCCTCATAATGGTGCTTCTGGTCGCCGGCTGCACATCGGAAGTAGAGGTCGCCGATCCGCGCAATTGTTTCCCCGAGGCCGCCCGCCGCTGGATACATGTCGACTCGGCTCCGGGGGCCAGCGCAACTCCGCAGGCCGACGCAACGCAACGCGCCGCGGCTGCGACCGTCTATATCGATCGGTCCGGCAGCATGGCGGGCTATTTGCAGGGGGCCGAGGCCGAAGCACGGCCATTGCACGATTTAATCGGCAATTTGCAGTACATGCTCGGCCGCCAAGGCGCCCTCGCGCAATTCAGGGCCTTCGGCGCCCGCATTTCGAATATTCTGTCTCCGGCCGAGCGAAGCGCGCTGATGCAGACCGCTTATTATTCCTGCGCCGGCCGTCGCGGGGCCGATTGCGACAATGGCAGGACCAAGCTCGACGCAGTGTTTGGCGAAATCGCGAATCACGACGGCATGGCGGTCGTCGTCTCCGATCTGTGGTTCGACGATCCAGACACGCCGACCTCGGCGTTGTCCGCGCTCGCCGAACCGCTCACCCGGATACTCGCCAGCGAACGCGGCATTGCGCTTTATGGCATCCCTGCGCCGTTCGACGGGGCTATCTACATGCCTCTACCGGCTGCCCCAATCCCGTTTCGGGGCCGGCACCCGCTTTATGTGGTGGTGGTGGGCAGCGACGCGCAGATCGCGGCATTCCATGAGGCCTGGCGCAATGCGCCCGGGCTTTATCTCGCCGCCGCGCTCCGGGCGAACGAGATCCGCCGCACGGTGTTCACGTTGCGGCCGGCCCTTCCAACCGCGGCGCCGGCCGCGCCCCTCCAGGGCAATGCCGACCCGCGTGTCGTCGAGACGCCGGTCATCGACGCTTTTGCCGGCGAAGCGGGCGATCGGCTGCGGCTGCAGCAATTCCTGATCGACGGCGACGCGGCGATGCGCGAGCAGCGCCCGTTGCCGGCGCTCGCCGCCTGGCAGGGGCCCGAGGCCTCGGCCTTCGTCAGCGATGCCGTATGGCAGGGGAATTACGAGACCCGGCTGCGCATCTGGCACCGGCGAAGCGAAGCCTGCCTGGCCGAAGATTGGGAGGAGGAGACCCACGATCTGGCGTCGCTCTGGACCGGCGAGGGGGAGAATCCCCGCCGCTTCCGTCTCGACCCGGAGTTGCTCGCCGGCGAATTGGGTCGGGAAGGCACCTTTCTGATCGTGCCCGAATTGGTTCGCGTCACGCTGCGCAGCCCGAATCCGGCAAGCGACTGGATACGCTCGTGGAGCTTCACGCTTCAGAATACCCATCCCCAGCGACCGGGGATTGGCGGAATGCCGTTCTTCCCGACGCTTTACGTCGCCGAGATGCCGCGCCTGCTCGAAGACGCGCTCGCCGAAGCGGCGAGGCGCCGGCCGCCCCCACCGATCTTCGGCTTCACCTTTGTCGCAAAGATTGGGGCTTAGCCGAAGGCAGCCGCCAAGATTGAATCTTATCAGGGAGATCGGAATGGGTGCAATCATGTGGCGGGTGGCGAAATCCTTTTTCGTGCACCTGTTCTTCATGCTGCCGGTGCTGCTGCTCGTCTATCTCGTGGTGCAGGGGCAAGACAGTCTCAGCGACAGCGTCCGCGCCACGCTGAAGACCGCCCGGTCGTTGAGCACGCGGCTCGCCGATGCGCGCGGCGAATTGATGACCTGGTGCTTTGCCGGCTTCCTGATCTCCTGGCTCGCCTCCTCGCTGTTCCTGGCGTCGGCCGAACGCGCGAGCCCCGCCAACGAACGCGAGGCACGATCGCGCCTCGGCCTTTGGTCGTTTCTCCTGATCACGGTGATCGCGCTGCTCGCGGTGAATTACTGGTTCAGCCTGCTCGGGGCGCGGGTCAATGTCTCGCTCGCTTCCAACACCTTCATCTTGGCCGTGCTGATCGGCGGTTTCGGCATCCTGCTCAGTTATTATCTCGCCACCGGCCTGGTGGTGCGGCGGGTGATGCGCCCCTCGGTCCCGCTCGCGGCCGGCCTTCCGACCTTCTGGAGCTGACATGACGAACATCCTCATTGGCATAGGCGGCACCGGCGCCAAGGTTGTCGAAGCGACGCTCGGCCTGTTCTCGGCCGGACTGGGCCCGCGCGACGTCACGATCGGACTGATCGACCAGGATCGGGCCAACGGCAACGTGAACCGCACGCAAACGAGACTCAAGAATTTGCGCCGCTTCCAGCGCCTCTGGGGCGGCAAATCCGCCAGCACGATCGATTGGAGCACCGGCAAGGGCAAGGTCGATTTCGGCTCGATCGCCATTTCAGAATTGTTCGACGACAATGCCCTCTGGTGCCCGGAGGGCGACGACCTCAGTCTCGCGAATATCATCGGCCGCGACCTCTCGCAGCAGCAAAGCGACCTCTTCGACCTGCTCTTCATGCCCGGAGAGGAGGAGCAGGACCTCGAGCTGGGCGAAGGCTATCGCGGTCGCGCCCATGTCGGCGCCGCCGCTCTGATTGCCGCGATGCTCGAAGAAAATGCGCTGACCAAAAAGTTGCGCGATCTGATGGGCACCGCGGATCGGGAGAGTGTCCGCATCTTCCTAGTCGGATCGGCCTTTGGGGGCACCGGTGCCGCCGGCTTCCCCACCCTCGCTCGTGAATTGCACCGGATTCGGACCGATTCCGAATTCAGCAACAGGAACGGCGTTTCGATCGGCGGCGCGCTGATGCTGCCCTATTTCGGATTCGCGCGCCCCGACAAGGAGGGGCAGCCCGTGGTCACCACGGACGAGCTGCTGCCGAAGGCCCGGCTCGCACTCGAATATTATGGCCGTCTCTTCGAGACCGAGCAGACATTCGACCGCTTCTACGTGCTGGGCTGGGATCCCTTCTTCAACCTGGGCTATCATCAGCCCGGCAATTACGAGCAGCGCAACCCGCCGCTGCTTACCGAGCTGTTCGCGGCAACCGCGGCGGTCGAATTCCTGACTCATGACGAGGAGCAGGACGGCCGCACCGAGGTGCCGGTCATGCTGTCCGCACGGGCCGGCCGCGGCATTCGCTGGTCGGACTTCCCATTGCCCGGTGCGGAGGAGAAGCTCGCTCAGCTGATCCGCTTCTCGGCCTATTGGCTCTATCTCAGCGAGCATCTTCTGTCCTCGACCAGCCTGTTGGGCGGCGGCAATTGGACGCAACGCCTGCGCGGCCGGATGAAGCCGATCGATCATCAGCCGGAGCTCGAAGCGCTGCGCAACGTCTGCCGCGACGTGCTCAACTGGGCCGCGGCAACGCAGAAGATGAGCGGGGACCGCTGGGTGCCCGGCCCCTGGGACACGACCGGCTTCCACGATCGCGGCCATGAGGAAACGCCGATCGAGCCGGTCGCCCTGCTCGGCGATCGTTTCCCGGACGCCGAACTGGCGTTCGACCGCTTGGTGCGGGCCGACAATGGCGAAAACCAGCTCCGCGGATCCGCCGCCGTTTACGAGGCGCTGGTCAACGACGCCGAATCGCTCTCGCGCGGCAATCAGCAGGGTTATGGCAAGGTCGTCGCTGCCGCATATCGGGCAACCGCACTGCATGGAGAAGGGCAGGGCTGACATGGCGCAGGAGTTGGGCAACAACCTTCCGAAATTCAGGGACAATGCGCCGTTTCCGCGTCCCGACCGGCCGAGCGAATGGGTTGAACAGCGCGGCTCGCTGAAGCGGCTCGGACAATCGTTGAAAGTCGACGACGATCCCTTCGCCGACCGCGACGAAGCAATTCGCGCCATTCCCGATCCCTGGGCGCAGGCCCGCACCTTTGCCGAGGCGTTGATCGACGAAGAACATTCGATGCATCGCGAGTTCGTCGCGCAATGGCGCGGCCTGATCGCGCTCGTCGGCCTGCGCCGGCTTTTCGCCGCGGACTATTCGCTCGACAGCCGGCCGGCGTCGCTCGAGGGCAATCATCTTTTCAATCGCGTGCTGACGCGGCTGTCGCCCCGCATCGCGATCGGCAATGCTCTCGACCTGTGGTCCCGGCCGGCTATCGTCTACGTGACGTCTGCCGGCGGCAAGCCGCTGCCGGTGGCGATGATGAATCCGGCCTGCCTGATCTCGCCGGGACGATTGGCCCAGCGGGTTTGCATTCCGAACATCGCCTGGGCCGAGGGAGGCCTTCACGACCCACTGTCTCTGCCGGAGGATCGGGCGCTGTCGCCGGCCTCTCTGGTCGCGCTGATGACTTATGTCGAGCATCTCCGTTCGAAGCTGGGGGGGCTGCCGCCGAGCGCGGCCGGGGACGCGATCCGGCAAAGGTTGCAGGACTTTATCGACGAGATCGACGACAGGATCGGGGTGTCGCGGCTCGCGGCGACCGTTGGCCAGGGCTTCGATCCCGAACTCGACCCGCTCTATCAGAGCCTGTGGAGCGCGGTCGACCTCGTGGCGGTGGAGAATCCGGCGGCGACCTCGCAATGCCGGCTGGCCTTGAAGAGTCGCTCCGCGCCGGGCGCGCTCAAGGGAATCATCCTCGTCGACGAAAGTCTGGGCAAGGCGCCGGGGGCGAGCGGCCGCGAGATGCTGGTCTGGGGGGCGCGGACGTTATCGGAGCTGGTTGCCTCGAAAGCCAAGTTCGACGAGGTCAAGCGCGAGGCGGCCGGCCTGGGCTATTTGCTGATTACGGCCGACGATCTCTTTGCCCCGCGCGCGGTCCGCCTGCGCAACAACCCGAAAATTCCCGGCCATCCGCTCTCGCTCAAGGACATGCTGCTTCCCATCCGCCCGATCGCGCTGCTGCTCGACGGCAATTTGCCGAGCCTGATCGAAGCCGACAGCGACAGCGGGCGCTGCTCGGTTCAGCTCAAGGTCAAGCTCGAGCGCGAAGGCGAAGTCGGCGCGGCGTCGGTGTCGCACAATCTCATCCGTCACTACCGGGTCGGCAGCATTGCGGCCAATGCCGAGATGGTCTCCGACGCCAATTGGATCTTTTTCAATGCCACCGTCTGGCCCAATTTCAAGACCTCGGCCTGGTCCACCTATTTCGCCCGCCTCTACTATCAGATCGACAGCGAGCAGGTCCGGCCGCGCCGCGCCCTGTCGCGCCGGATTATCGAATGCGCGCTGCAGACGGCCTCGGAGCCCGGCGAGGCGGTGCTGATGCTGTCGCGGATCAATGGCGGCTTCGGACCGGAGCCGGGAGCCAGCTGGTATCGCCAGTCGGAGCTGGCGACCGACCAGGCCCGCGATATCTTGCAGGTGTCGGATCGCGAATTCGAGGCGATTTTCTATACCGACTACGACATTGATCGTGGTGAATCCGAAGCAGGCTGCGTCTGGCTCGACATCAAGACGACCGAAACGCAACCGGCCGAAGCGCAGGTCGCGATGGATTTCGGCACCACCAACACCGTTGCCTGCTTCAAGGACAAGAAGCCAATCCAGTTCCAGCAGCGGCTGGTCCACCCGATAAGCTTCGACGACGGAACGACGGTCAACAAACAGCGCGAGCTCTATCGCTGGCAGTTCGCCGATTTCCTGCCGCCCGACAAACGCGAGATGCCGACGCCGACGGTCGCAATCAAACGGAAGGGCGAGAACCAGGCGGCGGATATCTCGGCCTTCCGAAACGTCGTCTATTTCAGCCCGGTGGCTGCCTATGGCGAGAACGGCGCCAAGGCAGAGCTGGACAAATATCGCGAGTTCTTCAGCCGGGCGATGTTCAATCTGAAGTGGAGCGACGAGCCGACGCATCAGCAGGCCGCGTCGGACTTCCTCGAGCAGCTGATGATCATGATCGCGGCCGAGGCGGTGGCCAGGAATATCGACCCCCAACATCTCGTCTGGCGCTTCTCGCTGCCCGATTCGATGCCTGACAAGATGCGCCGGAAATTCCATCAGCATCTGACCGAGCTGACCGCGAAAATTTCGCCGCGGGGCCAGCTCGACGGGCTTTATTCCGAAGGCATGGCGGCCGCAAAATATATGCTCGCCGGCAACAGCGGCGCCAAAGTCACGCCGGGAACGATCAATGCCATTCTCGACATTGGCGGCGGAACCACGGACATCACCATGTGGGCGCAAAATGAGCCGCTCTGGCGGGGGTCGTTCCGGCTCGCGGGCCAGGCCTTCTTCACCCAGACGATCATCAACAACCCGCAAATCCTGCGCGCGATCGGATTGAGCGACTGGGCCGATCTGCTCGATCCTCCCGAAGAAGCAATCCACGTCGTCGGTTATCAAGGGATTAGCGAGAAGGATGTTCCCCATCTTGCCGAGCTGCTGTTCAGCGGCGCCGGCCTGGCTAGGGCGCTGGACGATCATTGGAGCCTGAAGCTCAATCTGAAGACCGGCGCGACGCTGCGGGCGTCGGCGCTCGTGTTCATCGGCGGCATTGCTTATTATCTCGGCCAGGTTGCCCGCCAGCTTGTCGAAGAGGGCGTCATCGATGCGGATCAGCTGAGCGGCCCGTGCTTCGCTCTGTGCGGCCGCGGCGCGGGGCTGTTCTCCCGCATTCACGGCAAATTGCCGCCCAACGGCCATAGCGACGTCACCAGCGCGCTCACCCTGTTCTCGCACGCGGCGGGCGCGGCGGACACGCCCCGCCCCCGCCTGTTCATCGAACCGGAATCGAAGCTCGAAGTGGTTCGCGGCATGGTCACCGACAATCTGGGGATCGAGGCGCGGGTCGATGAGCGAAAGGAGCCGCGCTCGAGCCACCTCCCGGCGGGAATCGACCTTTCGTTCCGGGATGGACGGCAAATGGCGGCAGGAGACACGGTCGAATCGCCGATCGATCGCGCTCGCGTCCAAACGGTCGATATCGGCACTCTCGAGGATATGCTCGAGAAGCTCGAACAGGAGGCTGAGCTCGCCGTGGACCTACGCAAGGGCGACAGCGAGGGAGCCTATGACATGATCCGCAGCGAGGTCGGCAAGCATGTCGACGAGGCGTGCGACGACGAGGGGAGGACGGCGATGGCGGAGCCGCCATTCATCACCGCGTTGCGCGAGCTGATCGCCGAGATCGCCAAGTCCGAGAACGATCCGAGCCGGCGAATCGAGGTCAGCCTGTGAGCGGCCGCGGTGGATCGACGCGAGCAACTTGGCTCGGCGCCGTCGCGATCGTGCTGGCGGCCGCTCCTGCGCATTCGCAAAGAATCCGGCCCGGGAACTCGGCCGCGTCGGAGCTGTCCCCCGAGGTTTCGCCGAACCGGGCCGATCAGGCCGGCAATGAGGACAGCAGCCCGCCCCGGTCGGATGTGGGAAATGCCCCCGGGCAGGCCGCAAACCATCAACAGGGCAGGGTGGGGCCGATTCCCAAGGCCGGTACCCCGAACGATCTCGACCCGGTCCAGGCGGTGCCCGAACGCCGCGCGCGCCAGGATTCGTCCTATGCGATCCTCGGCCGCGGCTGGCTTGTGGACGGGCTGATCCTGATCATTGCCGCTCTGCTGGGCGCGCTCGCGGCCGGGCCGCTGGCCCTGCGCCGCGCCCGTCACGACAGGCTGGCGAGAATCAGCCAACAGCTTCATGTGGTTCAGAAAGCGATCGACGGCTTGCCGCGCGGCAACGCCTCGTCGGGCTCGCCGGATCGCAACCCGGACGCGGCGGTCCGTCGACCAGGCTACGCGATCGGCGGCGAGGACGACCTTCGCCACTTTGGCGGCGCGAAGCCGTCGCCCACGCCGCCACCGCCCGCGGCGCGGCGGCCTTTGGACACCGAGCAAGACCAGCGGATGGGCAGGGCGCTGGAAGACTATCGCCAGCTGCTGGCGGTCAAAGGAGCGAAGGCGAGCCAGCTCGGTCAACTGCTCTCCCAATTCAGGCAGCTCCGAGCGCTGCAGCTGGGCGGGCCCAAGGGCATCGCCGCGAGCGCTTACGATAGAGACGATCCCAACGTAATGGTGGTCGCCGCGGGCGACGGACACCATTTCGCGGTGCTGCCGACCTATAATTACCTGGCGAGCTTCTCGATCACATTTTCGGCCCAGGTGCAGAATCCGGCGATCATGAGCAAGCTCTTCCGATTCAACGCCGACGGCAGCAAACATCTACGGGTGGACAGGGCGGCCCAGATCACGATCGACGACGCGGGCGCGGTGGACATCATCCAGCAGGGCCAATTGTCCGGATTCGTGAGCTAGGAGGGCGGCTGGCGCGGACCCGCGGTCATGGTTCCCTCCCCCACCATAGTTTTTGAACGGAACGGCTTTCCGGTCGAGCTGGTCGGTGAACGCGACTGGCGCCGTGCAATCGAGCGCGGCCATCTCGCGCGTGACACGCCCGTGACCATCTTCCGAAGGCCGGGGGCGGGGCAGATGATGAGCGCGGCGCAGGTGCCGGAGTTGCTCGCCATCTTCGATGCCCTCGAGCCATTTCCGCCGGCGCCCGGACCTGCCGCCCAGCCGGCGCCCGAGGAGCCGCCCGCCCCGCCCACGCCGCTCGCCGAGGACGCGTTTGCGCCACACCCCCCATCCTGGGATGATGCCCGAACGCCCGGTCCGGAATGGGACCCGGACGATTTCCACGATCAGATGCCATCGCCCCCTTCACCGGAGCCGACAGAGATTCCGGGGCCGGTAAAGGCCATCGGCTGGTGCCTGGGGGTCGTCCTCATCCTCGCGTTGATCGGCCGCTGCGGTTCGGGGTCCACGCCCGCGAATATGGTGGATCCGGCCATGAACACGGCGCCGACGGATTCGGTAAGCGAGCGGAAGGCCGAACCCGCGGCGCCCGCAAGCTTTGAGCCCAGCTTCGATTGTCAGGCGGCGGCGCTGCCGGCGGAGCGGACGATCTGCGCGACTCGCGAGCTTGCCGCCCAGGACCGGGAGATGGCGAGGCTCTACTCGGCGGCGACCGAGCAGAGTCTCGGCGAGACCCGCGCGGCGCTGGTGGAGGATCAACGCCGATGGCTCGAACAGCGCAACGCCTGCGGCAGCGCCCCGTCTCCCGTGGCTTGCCTGTCGCGCCTCTATGTCGATCGCATCGGCGCGCTGCACAGGCCGTCGGCGGCCGAAAATCCGGAGAACGACGTGACCGAAGCGGCGCAGCCGCTGCGTCGCGCCCCCGCTCCCCGCCGCGCGGCAACGCCCGCGCCCCTGCCCGAGACGGTGCTCTGCATCCTGCCCGACGGTATCGAGGCGCAGATTTCATTGGAACAATGCCGGGCCCGCTCCGGCGTCAGGATGTCCGATTGAAGAGGAGGGAGAAGACATGTCGCGAAGAAATTCGAGCGCGCGGCGCGGCGTGCTGGCCGTGCTGGCCTCGGCCGCCCTGGCGGGCTGCCAGACCATGCAGGGTGCCGCAAGCCCGTCTTCCTCCACCATGGACTCCGCCAACCTTCTCTTGCGGAGCCAACTGGCGGTGGTGCCGCAGCCGATACCGCGACTGCCGCTTTACGCATCGGTCGCGCGCTGCATCTATCACCAAGTCAGCACGCGCGCGACCGCAGTCCCTTCCGACACCCGGTTCGAGCTTTCGATCCGGCCCATCCGCGATCGCCTTCTGATCACCCTGCGAGAGGGCGCGCGCGCGTCGACGGCGCTGATCGGGCCGGACGGTACGCTGCATGACTTCAATTTGATCGACGTCGAAGGCCGTCGGTGGACCATGGAAGGCTATGGTCCAGGCGTCGGCAACGGCAAGCTGATCAACCAGTTCATGGTGGCCTTCCCCCGCTACCAGCAAAGCCTGTGGAATGTCGGCGATTCGGTCGCCGAGGTGCTGAGCCAGGACGGCACGGGGTGGGGTCATTATGTCTACCGCGGCCTTACCACCTATGGGGGAAGCGAGGCGGCCGTGCTGGATTTGGTCGTACCGGTGGAAGGTCGCCTGGTGCAGGTGGCGTTCAACGTCGTCGACATCCGGACGATGACGCCGGTCCTCAACATCTTCGATGCAGGATCGAGCACCCGCCTCGAGCGGGAACGGTGTGGCTGAACGAGCGCCGGCCCGAGATCGCGGCGCTTCGATAAGGGACCACAGTCCCAAAGAGTCTATCAGCATCCAGCATCTGCGAGAGAACGGCGCTAAACCGAAATTAGCTCGCGCGGCGGGCGGTGAGGCCTCAATAGCCGGCCTTAGGAAACTACTCGGGTCCATGCCCCTTGGCCGGGATTGCGTGGGAGAGACTGTGGGATAGGGTGTAAGATTGGTGAAAATTAAGCTGGAATTATATGAAGATAGTTTTCCTGATTATGTGGAAGCCCTGTCCACCATTCCCATATTCGCTCAGCGCTGCGGAGCTTCATCACCTGGCTGGCCGACCGGCCCGGGTTCAAATCCCGTGATCCGGTGCGGCGGATATATCATCCACCAAACCACAAGATCTAACTTATTGCCTCTTGGTCTTTTGAAGCGTGAAGACGCTCGAGCAACGCGCCATGATACTGCTTCGGCATCGCCGGGGCGGTCAATAGAGCGAGACGAATGCCAGCTCGTCGGCGGTGGTGCCCGCCTGAGACAGAACCACGGATTCCGGATCGATCGACCTCGCGTCGCGGCGATAGCGCATCGCCAGCGCATAGGCTCCGGCGGGGATCGCGGCGCCGGCATTGGGCAGCAGGATCAGCCCGCTCGCATCGGCGCGGCGCAGCATGCCCGGCTGGGCGACCGGCGCGAATGCCGACGGCGGCAGGATCCGCACCGCGCACGCGGTCCGGCCGCGCGGATCGAGCAACCGCAGGTCGGCGCCGCCGGCGGGCAAGCGCGCGCCGCCGGGGGGCACGCAGTTCATGGTCCGGTGGACGTGGCTGAGCGGCGGCTGGACCAGCCCGCCCGAGAACAGGCGGAACCGGATCCCGGCGTTGATGCGATCGCCGGTCGCGAAGGCGTGGAGATCGAGCCAGGTCGAGGCATCGTCCTCGAACGGCGCGTCAATCAGCCCGCTGGTGGTGCCCGAGGCGTCGCGCAGCTGGAGTTTCCAGCCGAGCAGGTCGCGGTCCTCGAGTCCGAGCAGATCGACATATTCGTCGTCGCCGGCGGTCATGCCCAGCATCGCGCCGGTGATCTTGACCGGACCGAGCAACTGGCTCGCGGGAATCGCGTCGGCGCAATGCATCAGCGTGATCTCGGCGCGCTTCCAGTCCCAGGGCTCGGGGCTGCGCACCAGCCAGCCGAGCGCGTCGCCGGCGCGCAGGATGCGGTTGACCTCGGGGGCGTCCGGATCGCGTACCAGCCCCGGCCCGAGCCACAGCGCGGCGAGGTCCTCATATTGACGGACCTCGGTCGCGGGGAGCGGCGCGGTCGAGCTCGCGACTCCGGTGGTGCTCATCTGCGCCAGCGCGGCGGCGCTGCGCTCCTTGTTGCCGCCTGCGGTCTCGATGTCCCACACCGGGGTGCGGCGCGCCGAAGCGAGGTGGAAGAAATTGACATAGGCCGAGGTGACGAACTCGAAATCGAAGGCATTGGCGGCCTTGCCGGACTGGTCCTCGATGCGGACGTCCTTGAAGCGCGCGGCGGGATTGTTCCAGCACCACAGCCCGGTCTCGCCGCCCTGGTGGTGGGAAAGATCGATGGCATGGGTCAGCACCGCCGCGCCGTTGGCGAAGACGCGGATCGCGCTGTCGTTCACCTCGACCATGAGCTCGGTGTCGGTGCCGGTGGGGAAGAGGCAGGGCGCCTCGGCGAGCATCGCCGCGCCTGCGCTCGTGCGCTGGACGAGGCGGCAGGCACCCGCGGCTTCGTGGAGCGTAACCGCGAAATAATCCTGCGCGCCCGCGCAGAGCAGCACCACGCCCGCCGCCCCCCCGGCCGCGCCGGCGACGAACAGGGCGACGCGCTGCGACTTCCACGTGGCCGGCGGGCCCGAGGCCGGGCTCCATAGCAGCGCCGAGCCGGGCGGGCACAAGGTGGCGGCGGTGGCCGAGCCCGCGACCGCGCGGTCCTGGATCACGAAGATGCCGTTGACCGCGCTCGCATTGTCGATCTTCCAGCGGCTGGACGGCGAGACGTTTTCGAATTCGGCGACGCGCCATTCGCCGATGCGTGCGCCCGGCGCGGCCGCCTGGTCCGAATGGGTGCGGCGAGGCGCCGCGAAATCGTCGTGGACGAGCAAGGGCACGAGCCGCGTGCGATAGCGCGTGGTTGGCTCGAGCAGCAGCGGCGTGCCGGCGGTGCCGAGCGTCTGGTTGCGCGCGATGCTCGCCTGGTCGATCGGCATGCAGGCGGGATCGACCGCGGCGAGCCAGTCCAGCTCGGCCTTGTCGAGCACGAGGTCGCTGGTCACGCCCCACGGATTTTCGAAGCTCAGGGCGGCGCCGGTCGCGTCGCGCGCGGGCGCGCCGTTGCTGTCGAGGATTTGCACCGTCAGGTCGCGGTGCGCCATGCGATAGAGCAGGTCGACATAATCGGCGTTGAACTCGACGCCGATGTCGTAGGCGCGGAACACCGGGCGCGGCATCGCCGGCGCCTGCTCGTCGCGGCTGATCGTGGCGGGGACGGTCTGGCGGACATAGGTGGCGAGATTGTCGGGTCCGGCGGCGACCGAGGCGTCGGTCTGGCCCTGCTGGACGGTGAAGCCGCCCAGCCCGGGCGGGCCGCCAGTGGTGAAATAAGCGTGGCTGAGCTGGGGCTTCACCTCCGCGCCCGCGTCGCGCACATCGGCCTCGGTGCCGATCGCGAGGCGATAGTCGGTATGGGGCTCGAGCACCTCGCCCTGCGCCGACCAGACCGAGGTCGCGTTCCTGATCGTCTCGGCGAGGAGCTGGCTCTGTGCGGTCGCCTTGTCGCTCGCGCCGAGGCAGATTTCGACGATGCCGACGACGCCCGGCATGGTGACGATGATGCCGGCGATCAGCAGGTCCGAGAGCAGCACCAGCTCGGCGCCGTCGTGCATGAACTGCCGGCTGGTGACGGCGCCGTTGGGAGCGGCCGTCTCGAAGACCGTGACATAGCGCACCGCCGGCTTGTCGAACCGCACGCGGATGAGGCAGGTGGTCCGCAAGGCGGGATTGATGAGGAGCGCGCAGTAGCTGGCCGCTACGACCGGGTGCGGCACGTGCGGCCTGAGCACGCGGGTGTGGCCGTCAACCGGGGGCGACAGCTCTTCGACCTGCCAGCCGCCGGGCGTATAGAAGAGCAGCGCGGCATAGCGGCGATGCGCGACCTGGTCGGGAATCCTGTTGTTGTCGTCGTCCATCACCGGGAAGACTTCGTAACCCTCGAAGTCATAGCAATCGAGCGGCTTGCCGCCCGGGCAGGGATAATGCGGATAGGCGCCGGCGAACCAGTCGTTCCAATCGTCGCCGGTGTGGCGGGTCTGGACGAAGGGAGTCCGCGCGAAGAGATAGAGCTTGGTCTGATCGACCGCGGCCGGATCGACGCCCGAGGGGATCGTGCCCCAGGAGCCGTAGAGCGGCTCGAGCCCGTCGGCGCCGGCGCCCTTGCCGGCCACCGCGACCCAGCCGGAAGAGGTGCTCTTCTCGAGGATCACGCTTTTGAGCGCGAAGCGGACCCGGGACGGGCCGTGGCCGTTGGCGGGATCGCCTATCTGCTCGAATTCGGGGACCGGCGCGAGCGCGTTGGTGCCGACCTTGGCATCGTCGTGGACCGGGCGCGCGAAGGCGATGGCGGGGCGGGCGTCCATCGCCACCACGATGGTCTCGCTGTTCTGGGAACCGTCGCCCAGTGCGGTGAGATAGCCCTTGCCGTCGTCGAAGCTCGGCACGATCGTCTTGCCTATCTCGAGCCGCCACACGGTCGAGGATTTGGGATGCTCGACGCCGACGCCGCCGAGCACGATCGGGATCGGCGGATCGCCCGATCGCGGCCCCCATTCGACCGTGACGTCCTTGGAAATGTCCTTGAGCGGCCAGGGCAGCTCGAGCGTGACCGTCAGCTGGCCCTTGATGTGGAACGGGTCCTTGATGTCGGCGTCGAGCAGCGCGTCGGCCGAAAGGCCCGCGCCGACCCCGAAGGCCGACAGCTCGATCGCGGCGTGGAGCCACAGATCGGCGTGGAAATGATTGGGCTTGACCGAGATCGCGGCATTGGCGTCGAGCCAGGCCTGGAGCGTGATCGACAGCGGCTTCGGGTGCCAACTCTTGTCGTAGCCGATCCAGGCGCCGGTCTTGAGCCCGGCGGCGTCGAGCATGAAATAGGCATTGGCTTCGAACACCGAGATGATCTTGGCCTGGATGCGGCTCGCCCGGGGCTCGTCCTTGCCCAGCCAGATGTGCCAGAGGCGCGGATTGTTCTTGTTGTAATAGGCCTCGAGCGAGCCGCGGATCTCGATCACCTCGCCGCCCGCCGCATATTTGTAATAGGCGTCGAGCCCGAAGGTGAATTCCCCCGCTTCGAAATCGAGCACCGCGAGCGCGCGGAACAACGGCTCCTCCGAGCCGCCGAGCGCCTTGCGGTCCTTGAGCAGATTGCCGCGCCCCTCGATCATCAGCAGCGGGCCGGGGAAGGCGAGCACCAGCAGCGCGCGGGCGTTGAAGGTGAAGCCGTTGTCCGCGTAGGTGCCGAGCGTCAGCCCGGCGCCGAACGCCTTGCCGTCATGCTTCGCGCCCCATTTCTCCTTCAGCGTGCGGACCCCGGGCGTCGTGCCGCGGTGATACCAGCTGGGGCCGGGCTGGATCGCGTACCAGGGCTCGCCCGTGTTGCGCGCCGGAAACATGTTGAGCGCGAGCTGTCCGGCGAAGCCGAAGATGCCGACCCCCGAGGGGCCGAGCGGGATCCCGGTCGGCAGCTCGAGCCCGCCATACATGCCGAAGAACTTGAATTCCGGCGTGGTCCCCGTCGCATATTCGCGGCCGATGGTGAGCTCGGTGTCGAAGACCAGCTCGGGCTTCTTCAGCGACAGCATCGCCGCCCCGTCGAAGCGCTGGCCGCTGGCATCGTCCTTGAACTTGACGTCGCCCTTGAGCTCGAACGCGCCGGCGAGCTTCATGTCGACGCCGACGCCCTCGAGCGCGATGCCGAAGGAGCCGTTCTCGCGCAGGATGATGCGCAGCCCGTCGACCGAAGCCTTGCCCTTGATCCCCTTGATCAGGTTGACCGTCGCCGAGAAGCCGACCCAGCGCCCGCCGCCGTCGGTCTTGCCCAGCCCGAACTTGGTGATCTCCAGCGTGAAGCCGTTGAAGTTGAGCGAGGCCTGCTTGGGCAGGTCGATCCAGCCGCCGTCGAGCTTGACCTGGCCGTCGCTGTCGATCGAAAGCTCGCGCAGCTCGAAGCTCGGCCAGGCGAAATTGCCGTAGAGCGGCGTCATCTTGCCGGAGATCTTGACCAGCGCCTTCTTGCCGTCGGCGACGATCTGGAGGCTGTCGACCTCGACTTCGAGGAAGCCCGGCTTGGTGAGAGTGAACAGGCCGTCGGTCGAATCGATCGCGACGGTCACACCGCCCGAGGCGTCATAGCCGACGGTCACGCCGAGCGGATGATCGAAGAAGGGCAAGGTGATCACGCCCTTGATCGCCGAACCGGTCAGCTTGTTCTGCGAGAAGGTGAATTCGAGCGACTTGAGCCCGAACTTCATCCCCATCAGCTCGCCCATTCCGCTGCCCGAATAGCTGCCGTCGTTCGGGTCGATCTGGTGGATCCAGGTGGCGCCGATCGTGCCGCTGAAGCCGGAGGAGCCGATCAGCAGGTTGGTGATGTCGACCTGGTCGGGAGCGGCCGCCGATCCGAAGGCGTCGCCGAGAATGATATCGGCATCGTCGATCGCCACGCCCTTGAACCCGGCAGGCGCGCCAGGCGGCGGGGGCTGTTTGTCCGACAGATACAGTTTCACCGTCGTCAGCTTGAGGACGATACCGCTGCCGCCGAGCAGGAGCGCGGGCGGCGTAATTGCCGGCATCGCCGCGGCGCCGGCGAGATCGACGAACGCCACCTGGCCGTCGCCGTCGACGTGGAGGTACATGTCGCCGATCTCGAACACCGCGGGGGCGGGATCGCCATTGTCGTCGAGCACCGGGTCCCACGCCTGAGTAGTGCCGTTGAACGTCACCGGCCGCAGCGCTTCCGAGACGAAGCGGAACTCGGCCTTGAGCTCACCCAGCGTCAGCGAGAATTGGGGCGCGAGCGCGACGTTGAAGCCGATCTCAGTGAACCCCCCGGCGTCGAGCAGCGCGAAGCTGGCGCCTTCGATCGCGGGAACCTTCAGCACGATCTCCTGCAGCCAGGCGACCTTGCCCGAGAAGGCAAGTGAGGTCGCATTGCTGTCGATGTCGAAATCGGTGACGCCGATCAGGTCGAGCATCCCGCCCGGCGGGCCGAACAGGTCGCCCGGCCAGAAGGGCAAAGTGCGAGAGAGGGGGGCGAAGGCTTTCATGGCACCACCTTCACGGCGTTGACGATCTTGATGGTCTGCGAACCGTCGGTCACCTCCAGGTCGTAAAGCCCCGACGCGGCGCCGAGCGCCGCGCCGGTGAAAGCGGCGGTCGCCTCATATTCGGATATGGCCGCGACCTGTGCGGCGATCTGGGCGGTGCCGCGCTTGAGCTTTGCCGCGAATCCGCTCGCCGATCCCGTCGGCATGCGAATCCCCCTTAGGGTTATCGTGCCGCCGGTCTTCTTCAGCCTTGCGAAATTGTCTTGCCCGGAGGCGATCGTGGCCTGGTAGGTGCCATAAGCGAGTGCCGTGGCGCTCGATCGCGCAACGACGCACGCATTGCCGATCGGGCCCTGGATCGACGAAATGAAGAACTCATTGGCAACGCGGAAATGATCGAGCGACGGCTTGATCGCCGTCCATGGCCAGGAGGTGGAGGCCGTGGTCGCCTTCTCCAGTTCGTCGATGATGCGGCGCGTGGAGGTGCGGCCTTCCACCAGCGGTGAGCTCGCCACCGCATCGATCAGAAGCGAGAAGCGCTCTGCAACCTTCGAATCGAGAAGCCAGTGATTGGGCGCGGTGCTCGAGGCGGTGTCGAGATCACCGTTTCCTATCATATCGACGATCCACGTATGGGTGCCCGAACCGGTCCATATCTCACCGATCCAGAGCTTGGTCAGCGCGGCCGCGAAAGCGGTTTCGCTGACCAGCCCCACGCCGGGCTCGAGCAGGTTCGTCGGGACGGCGGTCATCGAGTAGCCGAACAGGAGATCCACAGGAGAGCTCGTCGGCGTTGCCGGCGGGGGCTGAAATTTGAACAGATCGGGCCACGTGCTGGCGAGCAGATAAGCAAGTTCCGGATCCATGAATAACGACGCCAAAAACTGGGGAAACCCTTCTGAAAAGGCAAAAAATTCATTGCTATACGAGACGAAGTTATGTTCGCTCGTGAATTTAGGAAAGTAAATTCTCGCATAAAGCGTGTTGAGATACTGATAAACAAAAGTGTGCGATAGCTCATGGAGAGCAGTATCTTCTCTTGGCTTTAGCAAATACTCCAAATGGGCAGTTATCGACTTCTTGGTAGATGATTGGTTGGTTGCAAATGCGCCACCTGCAATGTCGTCTATGTTCAAATCCAACTCCACTAGCCCTGCCCAAGTGATCTTGGCTGATTTGGATAGCAGTACTTTCATAGCGCGCATATAGAGATTTCGAAACGCTATGAACTCGACAAACCAATTAATTGCTACAGCTATCTTCTCATCGACATGAAGATTATTGTATCTTTTATTCAAATTTACTTGTGCAGCCTTGTATTGTATCTTAGAAATCTTGGTACCGGTGGCATAAGTCATAATAGACGCGGGCAGAAACGTTGCCGGCAGGAGCGGCAGCTGATCGCCGAACAATCTGATCTGGTGCGCGCAGTTTATCGCGGGGTGACCGATCGTCTCACCCGGGGCAAATGGCGTCGGCGCATTCCATATCGTGAACTTGCCGTTGACCGGGGTGATCTGGTCGCCGCTGATGGCGTTTGCCTGAAAATAGGCACGCAGCTCGACCGTATCTTCCGGCACGACATCGAAGAACGCCATGCAGAGCTGGCCGTCGATCGGCGGAGCCAGCGGCGTCACGATCGAATTGTTTCGAACCAGCGCGAGATGCATATTTTCCGGATAAAAGCCGGTTTCGCCACTGCTCCGCTGGTAGGTCAGATAGGGGCAGATATAGCAGCCGACGGTGAAGGCGCGCTGGTCGGGATCCGATTGATCCAGCGGGAATGCGGGGCGACTGAGCTTGAAATTGCCCCAGTGGCCCTCGGGCTCCTGCCACCCGCGCGTCGACCATTGGGCGACCGGAAAGCTCTCCGCAGCCGAGCCGACCTTATAGGTCATCGCGGTAAGATCGGCGGATGAACCCTTCGGTCCAAGGACGACGAAATGGAAGTCGAAAGCAGCGAGGTCCTGGACGTCGGGGACCACCAGCCTGACGGTGGTCGAGCCGGAGGCGAAGAGCTCGCCATCGTTGTCGGTTTCGCCGGCCACGATCAACGTGCCGTTGCTGCAGACGAGCTCGACCCGGGCCTTGGCGAGCGGACGATAGGGATCGTTATAGGGATCGAGCGTCCGATCGAAGGTTCTGAAGCGCGCCCAGACCGTGCAGTCGATCTTCTCCTGCAACGCGGCGGTGCGGAGCGGGTGCGCGATCAGTTCCGGGTGGGCCGCGCTAGAAGCCATAATAGGGCGCTCCTCCGAAATTCGGCAGCGGCGACACATAGGCCGGGGGCGAGCCGCCGGCGGTCATTCGCAGCGTGAACCGGTAGGTTTCGGCGGATGCCGTGCCGTCCTGCGCCGCCTTGCCGATCGCAGTGCCGCCATCGACGAAGACCGACGCGGCGCCCGCCATCACTCTGAGCTTGTGGGCATCGACCAACGCATCGTGGGTCGCGGGTGGCGGGATATTCTGCGTGTCGCGCCATGAGGCGCGCAACGCGGCGTCGTGCATCAGCGCGATCTCGGCCCGCAACATGGTCTCGGTCGCCAACGGGTCGACGCCGACATAATAGATCCGGCTCGTGGCCGGCGTGTCCGGGGGGAAGTTCCGGCGTTGGGCCTCGACGTCGCCGATCCAGGTCGCGAGCACCAGCACACCGTTCTGCGCGTCGACGAAGCCATCGGGCGAGGGAATTGGCATTCCGGGCGGGTAGTGCCGCACGAATCCGCCGGTCATCGCGAACAAGGTCGGGTCGAGCGCCACGCTCCCGCCCGTGGCGCGGGTCAGGCCGATATCGACGAACTCCCCATTGGGCCCCGACACCGCGAGGGTGAGGGCGATCTGGAGCTGCAGGTAATAGTCGTCCGGAGTCCCGGTAAAGCCAAGCGGCGGCGGGGCGATGATCGGCATCTTGAAGCGCGGCACGTAGCCGGTGAAGGGGGGTGGGCTCGCCATGGCGCTAGGCGAAGCTCGCCGGCGGGTCGGGCGGCCGGATCTGCAGGACCGCATAGTCGGTCGACCAGATTCCGGCCGCGTTGCGGACGCGGATGCGATACTCGATCAGCCTGGTGGCATCGGCTTCGGCGTCGACGCAGGTGAATTCCATGGGCGCCGAACCGGCAAGCTGCGCGCCGTCGCCCTTGGCGACCAGCCGCCAGCCCGGGCGACCCTGCTCGCGGCGCGAGACGACGAAAACCGGCGTGTCGGCGCTCGATCGCCAGACGAGCCGGAGCGCGGCGCGGCTGCCCGATGGAACCGCGCCGTCCGCCGGCCAGGGCGTCAGGCTGGAGGAGCTGTCCTCGAGCAGCCAAGTCTGACCCGCCCAGGACGGCGGCAGCGGCGGCTGTTCGTCGGGCACGAAGAGCGCCACTGGCCGAGAGGGATCCGACGCGCTGCCGTCGTCGGCGTGGAAGGCCAGGCAATAGTGATAGGTGCGGCCGCCCAACAGCCCGATATCGGTCCATTCGGCATCGGCACGCAACGCATCCAGGTCGACGGCAGGGATCTCCGCCGCCAGCTCCATCAGCCGCACGTCCCGCAGCCTGTAATCGTCGTCGGTGCGGTAGAGCATATAGCGCCCCCCCGCTTCGGCATTGGCGGTGGTCCAGCTGATCGTGGCGCTGCGGTCGCCGCCTTTGACGCCGGTGATCACCGGCGTCCGCGGGGGGATCACCGGGGGCAAATAGATGGGCGGGGTCGGCGGGCCCATCGGGCCTTCGTTGTGGGCGGCGTCGATATAGGTCGCGCGCAGGAAATAGCGGTTGGTCGCGCGGCCGTCGAACAGGGCGCGATAGGCGCGCCATTGCGGGTTGGCGGTGTAGCCGGCGGGATCGTCCGGGCCCGGCGCGTCGGGCGGATCGACCGGCTCGGCGGTCTGGCGGACATAGCTCTCTTCGTGCAGCGGCAGCACCGCGAGCCCGCGCAGCGCGCCGTCGCCGAGCGCGGCGCACGCCGCCGCCCAGGTTTCGGCATGCTGCTTGATTTGCGCGGGGCTGGCGCCGGTGTCGTCGAGGCTCGCCTTGAGCGCGCGCAACGCGGTGAGCTCGGCGGTGACGTTGGTGGGAATCGCGCTCCACACGGTCGCCAGCGCCGCATTGTCGGCGGCGGCGAGTGTCGCCGCCTCGGGATGCGCGCGCTCGGTCACGAATAGCGTCGAATCCATCACCGCATAGACGTGCGCCTTGAGATCGGGGCTCGCCGCCCAGCGGAAGCTGTAGAAGGATTGCGAGTGGTAATCGGCTTTGGTCGCCCAGACGCGGTCGTCGTTGATCAACGCGGCCGGCGCCGGCGGGAGCGCGCGCCAGACGCGATAGATTTTCGCGGGCGCGGCGAGGCGGCTCTCATTGCCGTAGCGCCCGCCCCAGGGCGTGGTGTCCCATTTGCCATTGTCGTCGCTGTGGTTGCGGTCGTCGGCGGCGCTGACCGAGACATTGGCGTAGACGACCGGCACCGCCAGGCTCGGCTGGAGCGCGACGCCGGGGAAGGGCGGGTTGTCGAGCATCGGCACCCGCGGCAGCAACACGTCATATTGACGATAGGGGCCGTCGGGAGCGGTCGCGGGGACGAGGGTGAAATGTTCGCCATAGGCGCAGGCGAAGATCCGCTCCTGCCAATTGACCGGCTCGAAACGGTCGGGATCGGGGGGAACCGAGCCGGGGTTGAAATAGATGCGGAACTCGCGCGTATTGGGGTGCTGCTGCTCCTGCGCCGGATACCAGCGCCAGCGCACCCGGAGCGGCAGCACGGCGGCGCGCCGGGCAGGAGTCAGCGCGTTCCACCATGGGGTGCCCGCGAACGTCGCCCAGGTCGCATAGGTCGCATCGCGGTCATAGGTGAAGTCGTCCTCGGGATCGAGCGCGATCGCCTCGACCGCGGACGGCGGCGGGGGCGGCGACTTGTCGAGGACATGCACCGCATAGGGGTGAAGCTGCCGGTCCCCCGGCGGGTCCTGATAATACCAGGGCCTGGGATCGGGCGCGGTCGCGGTCTGGCGCCATTCGGCGGCCGGGCCGACAATGCTGTACCGCCCCCAGATGTCGATCCCCGACAGGCCGTAGCCGTACCAGCCGTCGGCGAGCTTGCGGTCGACCGCGTTGAAGCTGAGCGCGGGCCAATTGGTGGGCGCGATCGCCGATGCCGCCGCGCTCGCGCCCCCGCCCGCCAGGAACGGCGCGTTGGAGTTGCGCGGGACGAAGACGGTGGCGGGCGCGGCCGGGGTCGGATCGCCATAATCGTGGCGCCAGGCGATGTAGCGCACCGCCGCGTTGGGCGCGAGATAGCCGCCGAGCGACGGCAGGCTCCAGCGCAGCCCCACCGCGCCGCGCCCCGGCGTGGCGACGCCGTTGATCGCGGTGTCGGGGAGCACATAGGCGGCCGGCGCGCCCGGCGGCGCGAGCGGGGCGCGCGGCTGCGCGGCATGGCCGAAGGTGATCCAGCTGTCGACGTCCGCCGGCAGGGTCCCGTTGGCCGCGGCGAGCGCGGCGGTGACCTGGCCATTGAAGGCGTTGCCGTGATCGGCGAGGACGTAATAATCAAAGATCTCGCCGGGCGCGACCTGGTCGTCGAGCCAATAGAGGCCGAGGATCTGCGCCATCGCCGGATCGAGCTGCGCAAGCTGGAGCAGCTCGAGCAGGTTCTGGTCTCCAAGATGCGGGTCGTTCGGGCCGGCGAGCGGATCGGTAAAGGTCGCCGTGCGCGCGCTCATCGCCCCGCCGCCCGGGCCGCCGGTCACCAGCTTGACGAGAAGGGTCGTGAGATCGGTGAATCTGGACCCCGCCCAGATCGAGGCGGGGCCATAGCGCACGCGCCCCACCGCGGCGGCCTCGGCGGCGGTCTGGGTCGCGGGCTTGCCGAGGCATGGATAGCCGGGTTCGGCGACGGGCAGCGCCATCGGATAGGGATAATTGGGGACCTTCTTCCACCCGTTTGCCCGCGTATTGGCGACCGTGTCCCAGCACAGATCGACCAGCACCGCGCAAGTGCCGGGGCGCGCCGCCGCCGGCGAATGGCCCGGCGCGGGCTCGAACGCGACCGACGTGATCCGGTCGGCGGCGACCTCGGCCGAGACGATCGCGCCGGGCGGGCCCGAGATCAGCGTTTCGGCGACGATCGCCTGGCCGTCGCGCGCGATCATGCGCACCGCGCACGGCGTCACCGGCGGCTGATCGTACGAACAATAGAAGATCCAGTGGATGCCCAGGTCCCCGCACTCGCTATCGAAGCGCAGCGTGACCAGCCCGGGCGCGCAGATCGTCAGCAACGAGAAGGACGTGGCCGGCTCTGCCTGGCGCGCCGCGTCGATCTCCCCACCGCGGTCGTCGAATCCGCGCGCGCGCAGCTCGCCGTCGGGATGCGCCAGCGCGACCACGACGAACCCGGATGCGATCGGGAGCTTCACCTCGATCGAAGCGCCGCCGTCGCCGACGCGAGGGGCGATCAAAGCGCTCAGACGGCCCAGTCGCCCGCGGCTGAGTTTCTGCGCGGCCACCTTTGTCCCGGGAAGCGCCTTGGGAGAGCTGAACGTCACACGCGATTCAACCAGGCGCGATGCCGGCGCGGCCTCCTTGCCGTCGATGAACTGCGCGGCTCCGCAGATCCTGCCGCGCTCGGCTGGGGCGCCGGGAAAGCCGATCTTCGCGGTGACAAAATGGACCGGCGCGGGATCGAACCTCGCCTCGAGCGCCGAGGCGGGAGGCAGCGCGATCTCCACGGTGCCGGCGGCGGCAAAGCCGTCCTCGAAGACAATCGGATCCTGCGCCGCGAAACGGACGCCGGGGAAGTCGTAGGAATGGGCACCGGTCGATCCCGGCTTGAGCCTGGCGAAGTCGCGAGCCAGGCAATGCACGCGCGCGTCGCGGGAGCGGCGGCGGAACAGGTAGAAGCCGTACCAGGGCAGGCCCCTGGCGAACGACGTCATGTAGCGGACGTGGATGCCATTGCCGATCGGCGCGGGCTGAAGCGTGTTCGGCCGCTGATCGCCGGTGATGCCAAATCCCAGCGCCGTGAGATCGTCGGTCTGCATTTCCCGCGCCCCGATGAACGCCAATATACGCCGAGTAATTTCACTAACCATACCGCGCGGCTTTGTCGAATCTCGCAAGGAATAAATCGAAATTTCCCGCAGCACTTGGCAATGATGTTTCAAGTGCGCCATTGAGGTCGCGGAGCGAATGGGCTTTCAGCAAGCGAATCGGGGAATGCCAGCGGAATCCGATTCGACATCTGCTCCTCGATTATCCCGCAATATCAGCTATTCAGACCGGCAGCGGGCGCGATTCGCTGGATTTCGGTGATTCTCGATAGACTTGTTGTTACAGAGCCTATGATTGAACTGGACCAGCGGCTCAAATCGCTCGAGCAGCGCCCGGCGCCAAGAACAAGGGGCACGCGAGCACGCACCTGCGCCAATAAAATGGCCATGCGATGATGAATGTCCGCAATCCTTGCATATTGCTCGAAATCCGCCGCCCGCTGCCGGCCACTTTCGGCCACCAGCCTGATGCCGCTGGCCAAGAGTGTGCCGGGCGTCAGGCGAAGGAATCCTCCACCGCGCCTGTATTCCCAAACCTAACATTGTGAATGTTTCTCCGAATGCGGCGGAATACGCTCCCACATTTGGCCCCACAATCTTTGCCGCCGAGAGAAGCGCGCGCCAACGCGGCGAGGTCTGACGGGTCCGATCGCCGGCCGTCGTGACAGCCCATGGCCGGAGGCCGTCGTTTCGCGGCATCGGGAAAGCCATATTTTCGCTAGGCTACCAGCCCGGCGCACGTCGTGCTGCATCCTCGATGCGCTTTGCCGAGAGACGCCTGCCACCCTTTCGGCGGTTCAGGATTGCTCACCGCCTTTTTACTAGGGTTCTGCCGATCTCGCGAACGTGCTGCAGGAGGCCGCGGATCTCAAGCTCGCTTAGCGCCGGTTCCCCGGCCGCCCGCCGCTGCGCCGCGCGCTCGCGCGCACCTTGAAGAAGCACCGCATATTCCGTTCGTATCGAGGAGGCGAAGGTGCCCGGATTGTCCGTGTTGATGCAGAACAACAGGCCATCGCGGACATGCTCAAACAAGGCGACTGTCGGCAAATCCGCCAACCTGGTGGCGCCCGACACACGGATGTTCGACGAAGGATTGGCTTCGATAATGATTTCCTTGTCGATGAGGTGCCGGCGCAGCCACTGCTGGGCGCGCGCGACCAGCGGCCGAAGCGGCGCGCGATCGAGGGCGCTGACCCCGGTTTCGTCCAACATTCCCCGCGCCCAGATCGTCTCCGGGATCGCCGGGATGGCATTGCCGGGCATATAGAAACGCTCGAAATCCCGGTCCATTCGTTCGCCACGCCGCGCGCCAAACAAAGCGTGGTCCGCCTTGGCGATGAGTTCGCCCAGCACGTTGCCCTCCGCCGTCCAGAGTTGCGCGGGATCGATATGGCGAAGGACGAAGCGGAGCCAGAGGAGCGACGCCCAATTCTGCAGCCGCGAAAGGCGCGAGAACGGCGAGCACCAGCGATCGAGCGAGGCGCCGAGCGCGAGCGCGTGGCCGATCCCTTCGCCCGCCTTCATGCCGGACGTTTCCACCGCCGCCCAGATCTGGAACAGGCCTTCGAGCGGGTCGGCAAAATCCTCGCCGGCGTGCAGGGTCAGGATCAGCGGTCCGCCGGTCCGGTCGCGATGGCGCCGAGTCGCGACCATCCGCCGCCATTCCGCGGCATGGACGAAATAATCGTGGGCGTTGGGACGGCGGTCCCCGCTTGCGCCGCAATGCCCGCGTCCGTCCCGCCAGCGCCCGGCGACGATCTCTTCGAGAAGTTGCAGCGCACGCTCGTCGCCCCGCAACAGGCGCAGATAGGGCGCGAACAGCTCGATCGGCGTGTCCCTCTCCTGGCCGGCGACGTCGATCCGCGAGATGAGCCGGGTGAGGTCCGGGTGGCGGGGGTCGCAGAGAGCGCGGTGTAGGACGGCCGTCTGGCGGCCGATTTCGCCGTGGAAACCACGCCAGAGGGCCGCCGTGGCGAGCCGGCCGCCGTGGCGGCGGCGCACACGCTCGAGCCGCTTCTCATGGGCGCCGTGGGTGCGCACGAGATGGACGGCGAAGCGCACGTCCGGAAGCTGCCCGAATGCCGGATCTTCGCGCAGGCCCGAGAGAATCCGCTGCCAGTTGGACAGAAAGGCCAGATAATCGGCCACCCGATCGAAGGGCGAGATCCGCAGCTCGACCTCCGCCAGGCAACCTTCCTCGGCCAGCACCCGCGCGGCGGCTTCATGCTCGACCCGCGCAAAGCCTTTCCCGGAGCGGAAGCTCGGCGGCCCGCCGATTGGCCGGGCCGCATGCCGCCCCCTTTCATTATGCTTGGTGGCCCGGAAGAAGCGCCCGTCGAAATGGGTGAGACCCGGCGTGGCGGCAAAGGCGGGCTGGCGCGTGCAACGCTGGAACTGATGCTTCGCGGCGACATAGCGCCAGAGCGCCTCCTCCTCGTCCACGGCCTCGCCGGTCAGCGCGCTCGGCCCGGCGCGTTCCCTGCGGACATGGGCGAGGGCGCGAACGAGAAACTCGCGCTCGTCGCGCAGGATGCGGCTCGGCGCGGGCTCCCGCCAGATCGTGCGCAGCACGGGGGAAGGCAGGCTCAGACGGCGGCACAGCAGCCGACGATCCTCATAGGCCCGCGTGGCGACGTCCGCCCAGCACGCGCCGAGCTCGGATTCGAACTGCGTGCCGAGCGCGCTGAAATCGGCCCAGCCGCGCTCGGACGCCATGATCCGGGCCCAGGTGACGCCCGCCTGGCGGGTGCCGCTCAGATGGACGTGGAGGTCGGTCGCTTTGCCTTCGAGCAGCGCGTCGAGCTGGACGTCGCCGACATGCGTGACGACCCGCCATCGCGCCGGGATCGGTGGCGGCGAATCGAAGGTACGGCGGCCGCGCAGCAGATCGAAGCAGAGCAGGAAGCTCTCGTCAAAGTCGTTGAGCGCGCCCAGCCAGGTCCGGACGGCCTTGGCCGGCACGATCGGGCCGGTCGCGCTCCAGCTCACGTCGAGCGCGAGCGCGGCGGACAATCGCTCGTAGAGGCGGTCGACGGGATGGCGGTCTTCCATCCCCGGTTCGACGCGAAGCAGATCGCGGATCCAGAATTCCAGGTCCTTCTGCGATTCCCCCGCAATGTCCGCGGCGAAGCGCATGCGGGCATGGTCCTGCACCTTGCGGGCAAGCTCCTTAATCGGCTCGTCCAGCGTGATCGCCCCGCAGAGCAGCAGGCTGCGCGCGACGATGAAGGCCGGCCCGGCCAGCGGATCCGGCGGGGCTGGAGCCCCGGCTGCCATGCTCATCCCGATGCGCGCGGCGGATCCGCCAGCCAGTCCCCGGTCGCAATCAGCCGGTTGGCCAGATCGACCAGTCTCGCGGCGCGCCTCTTCTGCGAAGAGATGTCCGACGGCCGCTCCTCGCCATTCTCCGTGAAACGGGGTTCTTCGAGGAATTCGAGGAGCTCGGCGTAAAAGTCTTCATCGACATCCTCGCGGCGCGGCTTGATGGCAGAATCGACGATGACGGTGCGGAGCTTGCGGAGGGTTCGGTTGCACGCCCACAGCCATTGCTCCGTCTCGCCGAAGACACCGGTGATGCTCAAGGTGGATTCGCTGATCGGGCGATCGGGATTGCTGCGATCGGTGAGAAAGACCTCCTCGTCCCGATCCATATTGTCGTTATGCATGTTGTCGTTCCCGTCTTCGCGACCGCATTTCTCTCTGAGCCGGTCGATGAAGGCGCGGCGAGAAACCAGATCGCCAATCCAGCCCTCGCCGAACAGGGTCGAGGGCGAAATGTCGGGAAAGATCGCAAGCCCGGTGATCAGGTGCCAGCCTTTGGCATCGAGAGGCTCGGGGATGTCCATCATCTCCTTGAATGTATCGAACATCTTGCGGCCGAGGTCCTCTTCGGGGAAATCCGACAGGACCTCGGATACGCGATGGCTTCTTTCCACTGCCCGCTTGAACAGCTTGTAATATTCCTCGATTGCGGCCTTGTCCTTGTCCGAAACGGCACCCTGTTTCTCGTTGGCCGTGGCTTTGTAGAATGCCTCCAGCAGGAGACGAAGATCGAGGTGCAGGGCCTTGATCTTGATGACTCGAAGCAACACGCTGAGCTGCCCGATCAGATGAGCCCAATGATCGATCTCTTCGATCGCTTCCCTGATCAGGCCGAGGCCCTCGGCGACGGCGAACCGCCGGCCCTCCGGGCTTTGGTGTGGCTGATCGCGACGGAGGACGCTGGCCAGACGTTGCTTGGCCTCGTAGACGCGGCTCATCACATTGGCGTGAATAATGGCCGGCAGGCACGGCGCCAGCCCGTACATGAGGAGGACGAAGTTGCGGGCGGATCGGCCGTTTTCCCTCAAATCGGAATTCTCCGGATCGACTTTCACGCTGAGTTCGTCGTCGGGCGGAGGAATCCTGATCGTCAGAATCGGCGGGACCTCGAAGCTCTTGGGATGCGCGACGGGCGAAAGGACATTGTCGTGAAAGGGCCAATCCTCGGAGAGAAAACGCGCCATGCTGCGCAGCGTCCTCATCCAGACGTCGAAACTGTAATTTTCTTCCTGGACCAGCGGCCGCTGATAGAGGCGGTCTCTGGCCTCGAACAGGCGCGAGATGTCGATTTCGCGTAGGTAGAGCCTGAAGCGCGCCTGGGCGATCGCTATCACCTTATATTTATCGTCGTCCGGGTCAGCCGCGATCCGGCGGAGAGTCTGGCGAAGATCCGTGATGGCGCCGATCCACGGATCGGCACCTGTTTCATCCAGCATCGCGTCGATACCGGTGTCCGACTCGACATCTTCCCAGAGCGCGGCCAACCGAGGCGGAAGTTGGAAATCAAGCCTGGAATGAAGGAAGGCCTTGAGGGCCATGCTGACCAGATAACGCCTGGTGTCGTCGTCCCCTATCGCGCCGTTGATCTTCTCAATGACTCGATCGATGAAGCTCTCGAGAAAATTGAAACTTCGCCTGGTCTTGACGCCCAGCGTTTCGCGATGCTCGAAATAGTCAGTGAAGAGTTTCCCCAGCTTGTCCTTGCCGAGATGCTCAAGCACCTCTTTCAGCCACCGATTCCGCTCGAGCTCGGCCCTGATCGAACTGCACTTGTAGAGCCGCAGCCTGTCCTTGGTGGAAACGATGGCATGGACTTCGCGGCTGTCGTCGCCTTCCAGGTCGCCGAGCTCGGCCGGCGCCACCTGATGGATGCGGATCGCGTGCCAGCCTCGGCGGAGGTCCGACGCCAGCGACACATAGAGCGCTTTCATCCGTTCCGGATTTTTGGGCCCGGGAAAATCGCGGCCGGCGCCCCGTTTCAGTGTGTCGACGCGATGTTCATAGTCGAGATCGAAGAAGCTGAGCTCGTCCTTCACGAAATGCTCGTAGACCGCACGTTCTTCCTTTTCCCGAATGTCGGGAGGATCGATCAGGTTGAGCAGGTCTCCGGAGTCGGTACTGCGGGTGTCGCGCAGGGCTTCGCAGACCACCTCGCGAAAATAGCGGGCCAGAAATTCGTCGGCGTCGGTCTCCTGATCGTCTTCGACGGTGCTCAGCCAGTCGTCGGCGAGGCGACTTTCCCAATGACCGCGCTGTTGCTTCCTGATTTCCGCGCGCCCCTCCTGATCCTCGCGATCGCCGAGATCGATGAAAGCCCCGTCCGGAAGCGCCATGAGATCGTGAAAATAGAGGCAGTTGGAAGGGATCGCCGCATGATCCAGCCAGCGCGCGAGCCCGAGCCGCCGGTGGCGGCGCGGGCTCTGGCGCGGCTGGAAGAAGCGGCGCAGGTTTCGCCGGCCGACGGGTTCCGGCAGCAGCTCGTTCGGCACCATCTGCTCGGCATTGTCGCGAAACGGCATGCCGAGGCCGACGTCGAGCCGGTAGCGCAGGAAAGCGTTGCCATAGGCCAGATGGGGCAGCTCGCGGTCGTTGACGATGAGCGCGCGCCGACCGGTCCAGATCGAGCCGAGCGATTGCTGGCGAAGCCACGCGATGACCGATGAATCGTCGTCGGTGAGCTGTTGGAGCAGATCGTAATTGCTCGAAAAGCCGTAGAGCACGACCGGCAGCCGCTTCTGCCAGCGCTCCTTGTCCCCGACTTGTTCGCCGAAATGGTCGCGAAATGTGTGCAGGTTGCGGGCCGAGCGTGGCTGCAGTTCGGCAGCATAGAGGTTTCCAAACAGCCACCAGCTCAGATAGGCCTCCAGGTTGCGCCCCTGTCCGTAGTCGGGCGCGTCGCTTTCCTGCGCTTCGTGGCGCAGCGCGCACAGAAACTTGGCGTCGAGGAACGCCCGGCGCGTATCGTCGAGCGCCTCCCGCACCAATGCCTTCAGCGTCTTTTTGACGATCGTCTTGAAATTCGCGCTCGCGCGCTTCGTGGCCCCCGGCCGCGCCACCGTCAGGTAGATGCGTTGTTGCTGGGGAATAACCTTCTCCAGATATTCCTCGATCTCGCGGCGCACTTTCCGCCGCCAGACCTTCGCCGATGGCGCGTCGCCGCTGCGCAGCGCCCCCACCGAGTGGGCCAGACGGCCCATGCGGATATGAAGCAGGGTATCTCGCATCGCGTTGAGATTGCCGGCGACGACGGTGACGATCTGGGGGTGATCAAGCACCAGCCGCATCGAATGCAGGATGTTCTCGGTCAGGATTTCGTCGTTGTCCGAATCGTCGAGCAGAATGACCAGGAGATCGGCGTCGGAAAACTCGAGCCAGTCCCGGACGAACGAGCGCCACTCGTCGATACGCCGTGCGGCCCGGCTGGACTCCTCGCTCCAGTTGGAGACCAAGTCCTCATAGTTGATTGCGTCGCGGACCACGGCGTCGAAGCCGAAGCGCTTCGCAAAATACCAGCCCTGCGCGACCCTCTTAAGCAGCCGCTCCTTCAATTCGCTCGCCCGCTTCTGCTTGGCCAGGTCCCGCATGCCGCTGTTGACGTCCCGGTAGCGTTCCTCGGCGTGGGTCAGCCGGTTCAGGATCTCGGCGAAGACATGCTCCATGAGCATCTCGCCTTCGGTGAATTCGCCGGGGAAAATGATACGCAGCACCTCCGCTCGAAAGCCCGACGGCGGCGCGGAGACGAGCTTGGCATGATCCTTCCAGTCGCCCGTCCACCGCTCCCGCTCCTTTTCATTCATGTCGCCGCCGACCATCAGCCCGTTGATCGCCCGCTGCAGGGTGAGCATGGTGAATGTCTTGCCGGCGCCGCGGCCGCCATCGATCAGGTAGGTCTGGTTGGGACGGTCATTATAGTCGAGCGCCTCGGCGGCGACGACGGCCCGCTTGAGCGCGAGGTCGATGCCGGTCAGAACCAACCTGATCGCCTTTTCCTGCGATTCCAGCAGCTCGCGGGGCGCTTCGGCATAGGCCTTGCGCAGGCGGGGGTCTGGCTCGCTGGCTTTGTCGGTCATATTTTCCTCTCTGGCTTGGGGCGTCGCCGGCCGGTCAGCGCCAGATGCGCCGGTTGATACCGGAGAAAGCGAGCAGCAGGATCGCGGACAGGATCGCGCCGAGGATCCTGAACAGAGCGAAGCCCGTCGACACTGCGAGGACCCGTCCGTCGGACATGTCCCGGCCCCGTTGCGGACACAATTCTTCCTGCCGGAAGTCGGCGATGGGGAGCATGACGTCCAAAGCGTAAACGACGGGGTTCACGCGCCGGGCACATTCGAAGCCGGCGGCCTGCGGGCCATCGACAATCCGGACGCGATATTGCTCGGCGGGGTTTCTCCCTCGGCCCCGGCTCATAACATAGGCCTCTGCCGGCGAGGATTGCGGCTCCGGATCAACGAACGCCCTGGGAAGCCCGAATTGCAGGCTGAGCACCGCCGCAGCGCATAGCATCCACGCCAGAACGAACGCCCAGGTAGCCCGCCCCGGATCCAGCCCATATTTCGACACGAGGCTGAACGCGGCATAGAGGAAGCGGCGGATGCCGCGGCCGTGCGTTTCCTTGATCCAGGCAATCACCGCGTCATCGGCGGCGTCGTTGAAGCCTTCGGCGCGGCAAAGCGCGACGAAATGCTGATAGGGCTGCGGTGAAAAGGCGGAGTCGTGGCGGTGCCGCGCGCTGCCCTCCACCACGTTGCGGCGAAACCATCCGAGGAAATCCTCGGTAAGTTGCGCCGGCGACTTCCGCTCAAGAGATTCTGAGCCGGCCAGCCCGGCATAGGCCGTCCCTGGGACGCGGAGTGACCAAGCCTTGGAAGTCTCCCCCGGCCTGTCCTTATAGCCCCAGACCTGGATGGCATCGGCGACGGCGTCGCTGGCATCTATTTCCAGTGTTCCCGAGTTGGTCGCGGACGGGGGCAGGGCGCGTATCTGGATCGCGGCGTCGATTTCGCAGGCCTTCAGGCTGAGACAGACCTCATCCGCAGTCTCAAGCGCGATCCGCAGCCGCCCGCCGACATGGCTGCTGTCGATGTTGAGATGGCCCGCGGCAGTGCAAGGGCCGCCGACCCCGGGCTTATCCAGCCAGGCGAGGTCGCCACCAATATTGGCGTTCGCCAAGGTCAGCGTCTTGCGCTTCGCCCCGTCGCGCCCGGTCTCATTGCCGTCAAGAGGAAGTCTAAAGTCGACCCCCGCAAACTCGACCATCCCGCCGATTCTCGCGCCCGCAAGAAACACTCTTCCAGTCATTCTCCCGCGGCCGCCGGCGGTTCCGCGAAAGAAGATGCTGCCCTCGACATGAAGATCGCGGCAACGGACAGCGTCGGCGGTGCGACGCTCCGGCACGGCCATTGCCTCGATCGAAGCGCAGATTAGCCGGATGTCACCGGCAATGCGCGCGTTGTTTAGGATAATGCCGGTCACGGTCACACCCTCGATCCGCAAATCCCCGCGGACAATCAGGCCTCGGCCCTCGATCTGTGCGGCCGCCTCCGGGCGAACGAAAACGGGACCGCAATTCGCCCCCGCGCCCCGAATGACCAAATTGCCCTCGATCGTCGTGCCGTCGAGGCGAAGCCAGGGCAAGGGCCGATCCTCGGAAACGAGCAAGACTACGTCGCCCTCGATCATTCTCCCCCTAAGATCAACTGTGGATCCTCGGCGGTCTAATCGGATCGACTTTCCGGAAATCGCGTTGCAGCCGAGACGAATCATTCCGCGCCCCCCAATATCACGCTACAGGGTTCTTGGTGGCCGGCAAGGCAGGAGCTACAATAATCCCGTAACGGCACAATTACATCGAATATAGCACGCCGAATTTTGGCGACCGGGCGTTGGGTCGGGGCTCCAATTGAAGAGAGGGCGCCTAACCGACAGAACTCGATGAGCTCGTCGTCCCTTGACCAATGTCGACTTCACGGCATCGAAAACTCGGTCCGGAGCAAACTTGATGGACGCCAGGTGGACCTTGCAAGGTTGCGGCGTGAAGCCCTCATCGCAAGTCCGTGGGACAAAATGCGGTAGGCCGGTGGACGGCTCAAGATTTTTAGCAAGTCTGACAGCAAGTTAAGGCACATCGTCTGGCGGAAGCCCCGTCCACCATTTCACGCATTCACGCATCACCGCCCGGCGCGGCGGCGGGATCGGCTCGCGGCCTGCTGCGGGGGTCGGCGCCCTTGGGATTGGCCGGGGGCGCTGGCGGGGCAGGGGACGGCGTGGGCCTGGGCTGGGCGGGGGTGGCCGAAGCCGGCCGCTCCCGGCGCGGCGCGGCCGCGCTGTCGTTGGCGGCGGGCGAGGGGGCCTGCGCGTTGCTCTCGGCGGCGTCGCTTGCCGCCGGACGGCGCGGCGCGGTGCGGGGCGGCCGCTTCGCCGGCTTGTCGATCCTCGGCCCGGTCGGGCCCGGGCCGGCCGCAGCGGGAGGTTGCGCCGCGGGGGGCCGCCGGCCGTTGCCGCCGTGCGCGGCCGGGCGCGCGGCCTCCCTCTCGGTCAGCAGCAAGGCCACGCAAAAAGCGCCGGCGAGCGCCAGCATCATCAGCAGCAGGCCGAGCGCGCGCCGCGAGCGGCGCCAGCCGCCGCGCGGCCGCAGCGCCGCGCCGCAGTGCACCGCCGCGAGGCTGGTATTGTCCTGGTCGTCCGGCATGCCCGCCGCGACCGCGTCGAGCAAAGCGGCGACCTTCCGCGCGGCCGACATGGGCGCGGACGCGAGCTCGGCGATGCGCGCCGCCGGAAGGGTGAGCAGGCCGTCGGTCGCGAGCAGGACGAATGCGCCCTTGCCCAGCCGCTGCTGGCCCTCGTCGATCATGCTGATCGGCCCGCCGGTCACCGCCGACAGCAGCACGTGGCGGGCCGGATCGTTGTCCGCTTCCGCCTGCGAGATGCGGCCCGCCAAGGCCGCCCGGTCGATCTCGGGAGCAAGCGAATGGTCGGCATTGAGCCGGATCAGCTCGCCGTTGCGGACCGCGAGCAGCGGGCTGTCGCCGACGCTGATCCACTGCACCCTGTCGCCGAACACCAGCGCCGCGACGAGCGTGCTGCCCATCCCGCGCAGCTCCGGCCGCTCGACGATCTTCGCGGCGATCGCCTGGTTGGCGATCTCGAGCGCGGCGCGCAGCCGGGCGGCGGCCGGCAGAGCCCCGCCCATCCGGTAAGCGCAGGCGAAGGCCTCGATCGCGACCTGGCTGGCGACCTGGCCGCCGGCATGGCCGCCCATGCCGTCGGCGACGATCAGCAGCAGGCCCGGCGCGCCGTCGTCGCGCTCGGTCGGCTCGGCCAGCACGGCGTCCTGCTGCTCGGCGCGGCGACCGATGATCGCGCCGGTCGCGGGCCGCGGGCGCCGATCGCTCATGCGCGCGCCCTTAAGCCGGCTCGCCGGTCTTCGTTTCCGGCCAGGCCCAGCCCGGCCCGCACAGCGGGACGAAGCGCAGCTGGGTCGCGCCGACGCTGATGTCGGCATTGGGGGCCAGTTCGCGTGCGTCGGTGAGCGGCGTCTCGTCGACGTAGACGAGGTTCTTGCCGCGGCCGCGGATCAGGTGGAATTTCTTGTGGATCGCGTCGTAGGCGATCGAGAAATGGTCGTCGCGCGAAATTGCGGGATCGCCGAAATCGAGCTGGACCCGATTGTCGGCGCTGGCGCCGATCGTGTTCATGCCGAAGCCGAGCTCGACGGCCCGGCCGCGCCCCGGGCCGTCGATTACGACCAGCCAGCCGGTCACCGGGCCGTTGTCGGCAAGATCCTCCTCGGCTTCGCTGAAGCCCGGATGATGCAGGCGGGTGCGGCGGCGCCTGGGATCCAGCGTGGTGCCCTTGGCCCGCCGGCCATCGCCCATGTAGCTCGTCATCGTCCGATCCTTTCCAGGGTCCTGCGCATTTCGGCCTCAATCGATCTGGGCGGTGAGCACGACGTCCGCGAGCCTGATGCTGGCGCCGTCGTGCAGCCGCCTTTTTTCCAGCGGCTTCAGCTCCTGGCCGTCGAGCTGGGTGCCGTTCATCGACTTCAGGTCCTTGAGATAGAAGCTCTCGCCGTCCCAGGAGATTTCGGCGTGGGTGCGCGAGACGAAGGGCTTGGGCCGGTTGTCCGGAATGCTGGCCTCGCTCTCGGTGCCGATCGTCCGGGCAGCGGATTGGAGCTCGTCCGAGGTGAAGCGCAGGCTGATCGGCTCGCCCTGCGGACCGCTGCCGCGCAGGGTAAGCGTGCGCGCCGGCGCGGAAAGGAGCTCCGCGGACTGGGCGGTCGCCGCCGTCCGCAGGCGGATCGAATCGCGCGGCTCGGGAGGCGGCTCGCTGACCACGACCCGGGCCCGGCTCGAGCGGCCGAAGAACAGCCACAGCGACAGGCCGAGCGCGAGCAGGGCGAAGGCGCCGACGATGACGGCAAGGCCGGTCCGGCTCTGCAAGAAGCCCAGCAGCGAGTTTCCGCCGCCGCCGGTGGCGGGAGCGGTCTCCCCGCTCTCGCCGCTCGCATTCTGGTCCGGCGCCGCGGCCGACCGGGCGGCGGCCGGATCGGGGCAAAGCGAGGGATCCTCGGTGAGACGGATGCCGTTGTCCTGGGCCGCCTTGATGATCTCGGCGCTTGACACCGCGAAGCTGATGCCGGGCTCCAGATTGAGGATCGTGCCGTCCAGCTGGGTGCCGCCGTTGCTGACGTTGAACCCGACCACCCGGCCGCATTTGTCGATCACCGGGCCGCCTGAAAAGCCGACCGAAATCGGGATGCTGTGCTGGAACTGGGCGACGCCGACGTCGGCCAGCCGCCAGATCGGGCGCGGATTGGGAATGGTGCGCGAATAGGCGCCGAGCAGGACGCCCGAAATCTCCGCCGCCGGCCGGCCGGTCTGGTCCGAGGCGTCGCTATAGCCGGTCGTGCGCAGCTCCTGGCCGATCGGCGGCACCACCCCTGTCACCTGCAGCGGGACGCCGCCGTTGCGCATGCCGCGCACCTCGAGAAAGGCGATGTCGCGGTCGAGGTCCCGGGCGCGCAGGTTGGCGTCGAGCTCTTCGCCGCTATTCGCCTCGACCACGGTGATCTGCCGAGCGCCGCGAACGACGTGAAAGGCGGTGACGATGACCGCGTTATTGGCATTGCGCGCGGCATCGGCGGTGACGATCACGAAGCCGGTGCCCTGTCGCCGCCCCCTCGGCAGCCGGGCGACGACTCGCACCGTGCTGGTCTGCAGGAACTCGAAATTGTCGCGCTCCGGCGCCGCATCGGCGCTCGCTCCGGCCGCGATCGCCAGCGCGGCAGCGGCCGCCAGGATAGCCCGGCGCACAATCCTCGTCATAACTTGCGTCCCCCTCGCTCGTTCGCGGGCCGTTCAGCCCATCATAACCAGTCCGTGTGCCGCCATGCAGGAGCGGTTCCGATCGGACCGCTGGCCTTCGGCGACGGTATAGTTGCGGCACGGCATCTGCGTGCGCACCCGCTGCGAACGGGTCGGCGGCAGAGTCGTCATCCGGGCGACCAGGATCGGGCCCGTCGCCACCGGCCGGCGCGCGCGTCCGCGCCGCGTTGCGGCGGGCGGCGGCGGCGGCGGCGCCGCGCTTGCGCCCGGGGCCGGCGGCGGAGCGGGGCGGGCGAAGCTGATCTGCTCGTAGGGAATGTTGACCGGGGCAAGGTAGCGCCGGGCCACCCAGCCATAGCCGACGCCCTGATAGCTCACCAGGACCCACTGGCCGTCCGGCGTCTCGGACAGCGTTTCGACCATGTCGTTCTGGTAGAAGGCGCCGGTGATGCGGTCGCTGGTCTCGCTGCCGGGGGTGCCGCGCAGGTTGAGCACGGCGGTGTTGACCCGATAGGGGGTGGCGCTGACCTTGTAGCCGCGCTGCGGCAGGTCGACGTTGGTGATCGTCGTATATTCGATATTGTTCTCGCGGTAGCTGGCCTCGCCGGCGGTGATCGAATAGGTCTTGCCGGTGATCGGCGAGGTGTAGCTCTGGTTGGTCGCGCTCTGATCCAGGGTCATCGCGGCGACCCGCCGGTTGACGTCGTCCTGGTCCTCGCGCGCGACGCTGCGCCAGCGCACCGCATGGCAGATCAGCGCGGCGCCGGCGCCGCCGATCACCGCCGCGGTCCCGCTGAACCCGTCGCCGCCGTTCCTCCGGCTGCGGCCGAGAAGCGCGCCGGCGATCACCCCGACGACGATCCCGACGATCGCGCAGGCGGTGTTGCTCGGGCGGCGGATCTCGCCGCGCTGCTGCGGCTGGCCGTCCTGGCCGCCCTGGCCCTCGTCCTTCTGGGCGGTCGCGGCGTAACCGCTCGCCATTTCGGCCGCATTCGCAATATCGGCGCAAATAAGGGCCAACGATAGGCTCATCGCGGTCGCCGCCGCCATTCTCTTTCTCATGATCCTCCCCCAGAATCGACTCAACCCGACATCCCCCATCATTGTCCAAAGGCCATTACGTAGCAACGCACATTAGATCCGTTTCCAAACAGAGACTCATGCCGAAACGAGACGGACGACCATCAACTTGGCCGTTTCTGGATCGGGGTTGAAAAGACCGGCGGCGTAGCCGCCGGTCTCGTCGAGCTGAAGATGGGTCGGCAGGAAGCCGCGTTCACCAAAGGCGTCGAGCGACCAGACGACGTTGCCTTCACCGTCCAGCTGCCGCAGCCAGCCCTGATAATGGGGCATTCGCCGCCAGCCCGCGGCATAGACGCTGGGCGCGCCGCCGCCGACCGCAGCGAGGCAACGGGCGGAGGCGTTGGCGACCGCGGTGCGCGGATCGGGCTCGTAATCGGCGCGCTGCCACTGGATGGCGCCGCCCTTGCCGGGATCGAGGCGCATCGCCATCGAGCGATGGAGCGGCTGCGGATTGTCGCGCTCGCTGGCGTCGATCGCCGCCTTGGCGCCGCGGCCGACGACGAACAGGGCATCGCCTGCGGCGGCGAGGTCCCAGCCCTCGCTCCAGGCGAGGCCGAGCGTCGCTATCTCGCCCGCATCCGAGGCGCGCCACAATTCCCGCCCGTCGGGGTTGACGCAGGACACCCAGATGCTTCGGACGGCGCCGCTCTCGCGCGTACCGAGCACCGCCAGGGTGCCGTCGGCCAGCGCGATCACCTTGCGGGCGCTGTCGCCGCGACGGTCGTTGAGCTCGATCGGGCCGCCGAGCTTCTGGCCGCTGTCCGAAACCCGCTGCAGCATGGCGACTCCGGAGCGGTTGACTCCGTCGAAGGCGGCGAGCAGCTCGCTCCGGCCCTGCGGGATCAGGCTGTTCAGGATCGCGCCCTCGAACTCGGTCCGCCAGAGCTGGGCGAAGCGGCCGTCGAGCCTTGCCAGCAGGCCCTTGCCGCTCGTCACCGCGCCGCCGTCGCCGGTGAGCATGTCTACGCCGCCGCCCACGAACAGGCCGCCGCCCGGCGCCGGGCGTACGGCGAAGGCCTGCGCATTGGTCTCCGGCGACATCCAGCGTGCGTGCTCGGTGCCGCGTGCATCGACCTTTATCGCCAGCATGTGGACCAAGTCACCCGAAGCGACGCTCGCCGCCACGAACGCCCCCCCATCCCCCGCAATCGCAACCGCGGGCTTCACCCCGAACGGCCCCACCGGATCATAGGCCTTCGCCCAATCGACGCGCAGCGGCCGGGCCGAGCCGCTGATGTCCGAACGCGAGAGCAGGATCCAGCCGGCGGCGCCGGCCAGCGCCGCGCCGCCGGCCAGAGCGAGCACCGCGCGGCGATTGACCGGTCGCCGCTCCGCGGCGGCGCCCGGCTCCGCCGAGCCGGCGACGGGCGCCGCCCCGGCCAGCGAGGGCATTTCGGCGAGCCACGCGTCCACCGATTGCGGGCGTTGTGCCGGGTCCAGCATCAGGCCCCGGTCGAGCCCGCGAAGCACGTCGTCCGGGGCGAGGCCCGCCGCCTTCTCGGCCAAATCGGCGTCCTGCCCCGATTTGCGCGCCGGCGCCATCGTCGGGACGATCCCGGTCAGGGCATGGGCGATGGTCGCGGCGAGAGCATAGATGTCGGTATAGGGGCCCTGCTCGTCGGTGCCCGTCCATTGCTCGAGCGGCGCATATTCTTCGGTCAGAATGGTGCTGAGACGCCCGCCCGCCTGGCGCCTGATCTCGCGTGCCGCGCCGAAATCGATCAGCACCGGCTGGCAGGCGCCCTCCTCGCACGGCTCCTCGGCGCCGAGATTGCGCAGCACGACGTTCGCAGGCTTGATGTCGCGGTGCAGGATGCCGCGCCGGTGGATGTCGCGGCAGCCCTGCAGCAGCGCCCGGAAGATCGGCGCGAGCTCCGCCCAGGGCAGCCGGCCCGCGCGCACGATCCGGGTTTCCAGCGTCTCGCCGTCGAGAAGCTCCATCACCATGTACGACGTCGCATTCTGCTCGAGCAGGCGATGCACCTTTACGATGTTCTCCTGGCGGCAGGCGGCGAGATTCTGCGCCTCCATGGTGAAACGCTCGAGACCGTAATGGAACGTCCCGCTTGTCTTGCGGGCGAGCGTACCGATCGAATTGTCGGAAAAGCGCCGTGCCCATTCGCGCGGCATATATTCCTTGATGGCGACGTCGCGCTTCAGTTTCGTTTCGCGGGCGCGGTAGGTGATGCCAAACGAACCCCGGCCAAGATAACCGGTGATCGTGTAGTCGCCGAGATCGGTCTCCAGCGGGAGGGCGTCGGAATAGTCCTCGCCATCATCATTATTGTCGTCGCTGTCGGTCACGATTCCCCCCGAGTCGCTCTTCTAGTCTAGCGAGAGTCGGCAGGAGTCGCCAATCGCCGGGCCGCCGCGGAATCGGACTCATTCCTTTCAGGCAGGCGGAGCCCCGGTCTCTTGCCAAAGCGCCGGCACTCGCCGATAACTTCGCGGCCTTTTGCCGACGGGGGACAAAGCATTGGCGAGCGGGCATATCTTCGTCAGCTACTGCTCCACGGATTGGGCCGTGGCCGACGATCTGGTGCGCCAGATCGAGGCGACCGGCTGCAGGGTCTGGTACGCCCCCCGCGACGTCCGCCCCGGCACCGACTATTCCGAGCAGATCCAGACCGCGATCGAGCGCGCGGATGCCTTCGTCGTCATCATCTCCAAGGCTTCGAACGAATCCGATTTCGTCCGCGCCGAGACGGAGATGGCGTTCAGCCGCCGCCGGCCGATCTTCCCGGTCCGTGCCGCGCCGGTCGCGCCGGCGCCTGGGCTCGCCCTGTTCCTGCAGCTGCGGCACTGGACCGATGTCTTCGGCCCATCGCGCCACAATGCCGCTGCCCGGCTGGCGAGCGAGCTGGTCGGGCTTGCCGAGCGTCGCGGCCGGGGGCCGAAGCGGGCCGGCAAGTCGATCTTCCGGCGCCCGCTCCTGCCCGGACCGGGACCTGGGCGGTCCCGCGCAGTGATCGCGCTCGCCCTCGCCGGCTCCGGCGCGCTGCTGCTTTGCGTGATGCTCGTCGTGCAGCGGGACGGCGCGCCGGCGCCCGCCCCGGAGCCAGCCGTCAAGGCCGATTCGAACGGCAATGCGGGGACCGTTCAGCCGGCCGGCGCGCAGCCGAACATGAACCCGCTGGTCGAAACATGGGCACGCTATGACCGGGAGACGACGCCGCCCCCTGAGGAGAATATCCTCATGGACAATGGCGCGACGGCCGCCAATGACGCCGCCGCGGCGCTGAACGCAGGCAACGCCGTCAACGGAATGTAGCCCCGTTCCCGCCTTAACGGCTTGGCAACCATAGGTTCCTAGAATTCCCGCACCGGAATTATGCCGGGAGAGGGCGATGCTGGCGATTCAGATCAAAGCGTTCGGGCTGCTGCTGGCGGTGCTGCTCGTCGTCGATGCCGTCGCCTTCCAGGGCGTCTATCGCGAGGAATATGGCGGCCGGGTGCTCCATGTCCTCGCCGCGGTATCGCCGGCCAACTGGACGGGCTTCGGCTCGGGCCACGATTGGGGCGACCAGAAGCCGCGTCCGCGCCGCTGACGCGCCGCCGCCGCGGCGGCGCTCTTTCCCGATGCATTCTCCGGCCGCGGCTTTATGGTCGCTCCGATGAGCAGGAGGGAATCGCTGCCGGCGACGCTGCGCGCCTTCGCCCGCACGCTGCCGGCCGCCCGGCGCCGCCAGCTCGGCCTGGTGACGGCGATGATGCTGGCGGGAGCGCTCGCGGAGACGGTCACGATCGGCGCGGTGCTGCCGTTCGTCGCCTTGCTCTCCGATCCCGGCCGCGCCGCCCATCTTCCCGGCTACGGCCTGTTCCTCGCGATCGCCGGGCCGGGCGGGGGCGGCGACCTCGCCCTTCGCGCGACCCTCCTGTTTGCCGCCGCCGTCCTCCTTTCCGCCGCCGCGCGCCTCCTGACCCACCGGCTGACCCACCGCTTCGGCTATGCGATCGGCCATGACGTCGGCACGGCGATCTTCGCCCGCATGCTGCGCCAGCCCTACAGCCTCTATATCAGCCGCAATCCCAGCCTGATTCTCGCCGGCATCGACAAGGTCCAGCTGCTCACCCACCAGGTGTTATTGCCGCTGATGCAGGGGGTCACCGCCGCGGTGATGGCGCTCGCCATCATCTGCCTGCTGACCGCGATCGCGCCGGCCGCCGCCGCCGCCGCCGCCGCCGCGACCTTCTTCTATCTCGCGGCGAGCTACGCGCTGGCCGGCCGCCTGCGCGGCGCGTCGCGGACCACGGCCGAGCTCGCCTCGGCGCGAATGCAGGCGGTGCAGGAGGGGCTGGGCGCGATCCGCGACATCCTGCTCGACCACAGCCAGGAGGTGTTCGAGGAGAATTTCCGCCGGCTCGACCGCGCCTACCGGCACGCCCAGGAATCGATCGGCTTCGCCGCCGCGGCGCCGCGCTACGTGCTCGAGGCGGTCGGCATCGTCCTCATCGCCTTGCTCGCGCTCCAGATGAGCCGGCAGCCGGGCGGAATCGCCGCCGCTCTGCCGATCCTCGGCGCCCTGGCGCTCGGCGCCCAGCGCCTGCTGCCGCTGCTCAACACCGCCCATATCGCCTGGACCCAGGCGAGCGGCAACCGCCAGGCGGTCAACGATCTGCTGCTGCTCTTGAAGGCCGAAACGGTCGCCGCCCGCCGGATCGCCGATCCGCTGCCGTTCCGGAGCGAGGTCAGGCTCGACCGGGTAAGCCTGCGCCGGCCGGGCGGCGAATATTCGCTGCGCGAGATCAGCCTGACCGTCGCCAAGGGCGAGCGGCTCGGCCTCGCCGGCCGGACCGGTAGCGGCAAGAGCAGCCTGCTCGATCTGCTGATGGGGCTGCTCGAGCCGACCGCGGGCGAGATCCGGATCGACGGCCGCCGGCTCGACGATTCCAGCCGCCCCAATTGGCAGGCGCAGATCGCCCATGTCCCGCAGACCATCTATCTCGCCGACGCCTCGATCGCCGCCAACATCGCCTTCGCCGAAGCCGCCGACGACATCGACATGGCGCGGGTCCGCGAAGCGGCGCGGCTGGCCCGGATCGACGCCTTCGTCGAGGCGCTGCCGAACGGCTATGCGACCAATGTCGGCGATCGCGGCGCGTGGCTGTCGGGCGGCCAGCGCCAGCGCATCGCCATCGCCCGCGCCTTCTACAAGCGCGCCAGCATCCTGATCTTCGACGAGGCGACCGGCCATCTCGACCGCGAAACCGAAGACGAGGTGATCGCGGCCGTCGCCGAGGCCGGCCGCGACATCACCATCGTCATCGTCGCCCACCGCGAGTCCGCGCTCGCCGGCTGCGACCGGATCCTGCGGCTCGAGGACGGGCGCCTGTGCGACGGCCGCCCGGCCCGTCGGGCGGCGGCTCGCGGTTAGCGGCGGGCGCGCCATGTTCAGCATCGTCATGCCGCTGTGGAACAAGCGCCACGTCCTCGCCGACACCGTCGCCAGCGTGCTCGGCCAGAGCTGGGCGGGCTTCGAGCTGGTGGTCGTCGACGACGGCTCCACCGACGGCAGCGCCGATCTGATCGCCTCGTTCAGCGATTCGCGCATCAGGATCCTGACCCAGGCCAATGCCGGCCCCGGCCCGGCGCGCAACGCCGGCATCGAGGCGGCGCGCCACGACTGGATCGCCTTCCTCGACGCCGACGACATCTGGTCGCCCGATCATCTCGCCGAGCTCGACCGCATTCGCCGTCAATTTCCGCAGGCGGGGTTGATCGGCACCGCTTTCGTCCGGCGCGGCCGCGACGATCCCGATCCGCCCGCGGGCCCCGACCCGCCGGCGATCGCCCTGATCGACTATTTCGAGCGCGAGGCGAGCGGCGCACCGATCCTCTGCGCCAGCACCGCGGCCATTCCCCGGACCACTTATGCTCTGCTCGGCGGGTTCGGCGCCGGCATGGATGGCCAGGACAGCGAATATTGGGCACGGATCGCGCTCGAGCGGCCGGTGGCGACGTCGAGCCGGGTCACCGCCATCTACCGGCTCGGCACTGGCGGCATGACCGATCAGGCGCTTTATGCGAGCCGCCACGGCCCGCTCCGCGAGCTGAGCGACCTCGGGCCGGTCATGGCGCTGCTCACCGGGCGCTATCCGGAGATCGAAAGTGCGCGGACGCGCGAGGCGGTCGATCGCCTTATCGACTATCGGCTGCGCCTCAGCGTCCGCGGCGCCGCCAGGGCCGGCGACATCGCGGCGCTGCGCGCCTTGCCCGGGCTCCATCCCCGGCCGCCGGGGCCGGCCGACCGCCTGATTCTCACGCTCGCCCGGCTGCCGGCGCCGCTGGCGCGCGCGCTCTACGATGGCGGCTTTGCGGCCAAGGCGCTGCTGCGCCGGCTGCAGCGCAAGCTCCGTCCGGCGCGGCCGACCCGTTTCGAGCTGGTGGCGGGCCGGCATGCCGACTGATCCGGAGCCCCGCATCCTGCTCTGCATCCCCAGCCTTCGCGGCGGCGGCGCGGAGCGGCAGCTTTGCCAGCTGGCGCCGCGGCTGGTCGAGTGCGGGCTCGGCGTCGCCCTGTTCAGCCGCTTCGCCGGCGAGGAAGCGGAAAGCCTGACCGCGCAAGGCATTTCCTGCTTCCCGATCGCGGCTGCGGGGAATCACGATCCGCGGCTGGTCGCCGAGCTCGCGCGCGCGGCCCGGCGCGCCCGCGCGCAGGTGATCCACACCTGGCTGACCCAGATGGACGTGATCGGCGGCGCGGTCGCGCTCGCCACGCGCAGAGCCTGGGTGCTTTCGGAACGGTGCTCGCCGGAAGCTTATGGCGGGCGCGCCAAGGATCGGGCGCGGGCATGGCTCGGCCGTTTCGCCGACGTGGTGGTGGCCAATAGCGAAGCCGGCCTGGCGGCCTGGCCCGGCCACCCGCGCCGCACGGTCATCGCCAACGGAGTCGATTTCGAAGCGGTCCGCGACGCGCCGGCCGCCGTCGCCGCCGGCCGTCCGCTGATTGTGACGGCGGCGCGGCTGGCGCCGCAGAAGCGGATCGAGGCGGTGCTTCGCGCCTTGCCGCGGCTGCGGCGCGATTTCCCCGGGCTGCTGCTGGCGATCCTCGGCGATGGGCCGGAAGCAGCGGCACTGAAAGCGCTCGCGGCCGAGCTGGGTGTCGAAGGCAACGTCTTTTTCGCCGGCTTCCGGGCCGACTCCCTCGCCTGGATCACGTCCGCATCCGTCTTCGTTTCGGCAAGCCGGTTCGAGGGCCAGCCCAATGCCGTGCTGGAAGCGGCGGAGGCCGGCACGCCGCAGGTCCTGTCCGACATCCCGATGCACCGCGAGGCCGTCGGCGACGGCGGCGCGCTGTTCGTCGATCCGGGCGATGCGGAGGCGCTGGCGGCGGCCGTCGCCGCGCTGCTCGACCAGCCGGAGCGCGCCCGGGCCATGGCGGCGTCGGCCCGCTCCGCCGTCCTTCACCTTTCGATCGGGCGCGCTGCCGATCTTTATGCGGGGCTTTACCGGCGCGCGGCCAGCGGCTGCCCGCTACTCGGTACGGAGCGCGGCGCGTCTTGGTCCAGCGCCGCCTGAATCGCCTGCCAGGTCGCGACTCCGCACTGCTCCCAGCCGAACATCAGCGCCCGCCGCGCGGCCGCTTCGCCGAGCTGTTGCCGGGCCGCCGGATCGTCGAGCAGCCGGCCGATCGCCTCGGCAATGGCGGGGACGTCATAGGGATCGACATAAGCGAGCTCCGGCCCGCCGAGTTCGGGCATCGGCTGCCGCGACGAGATCAGCAGCGGCCGGCCGACGCTCATCAGCTCGAGCAGGCTGATCGGACAATTCTCGCAGGCCGAGAGGAAGAGGTTGATCAGCGCCCGCCCGGCCAGATCGAGGACCTGCTCGTGGCGGACCGCGCCGAGCAGGATGACCTCCTCCTCGAGCCCGAGGCGGGCGATCGTCGCGCGCAGGCGCCGGGCGTAAGGCGGATAGTTCGGGCCCGCGAGCACCAGCTTTTCGCGCATCGGCCGGCAGCGGCGCAGCAGCGACCAGGCCTCGACCAGCTCCACCTGCGCCTTGTAGGCGTCGATCGTCGACAGATAGAGCAGGAAGCGGTCCGGAAGCCGGCGGGCGACTTCGGGATCGAGCGGCGCCCCGGTCCGGGTGACGCCGTGGCGAATCACCGCCGAGCCGCCGCGGCGGCGCCCGACGACCTTGTCGATCACCCGGCGGCCATGGTCGGAGATGAAGATGACGAAGTCTGCCCGCCGCATCGCCCAGCCCTGGACGAACCAGAGCAGCCAGTGGCGCAGCCGCATCCAGCCCGGCCCGTAGCGCCGCCGCGCTTCCCGGTCGAACGGCAGCATGTTCTGAAAGGCGACGACCCGAGTCACGTCTCCCGGGAGCGGCACGTCGAAGCTGCCGCCGGTGCCGTAGACCAGGTCGAAATCGCGGCGGCGGGGCCAGAAGAAGCGGAAATAGAAGAAGCCGATCAGGAAGCGTGTGATCGGCGGCCCGGCCCAGCGCGGCGCCCGGATCCACTCGACATTGGGCTGGGCCGGAATGCTTTCGAACGGCTCGTGCGACAACACCGAAAGCCGGGCGTCGGGCCGATCGGGGAAGGTGGCGACGATGTTGCGCAAATAGGTGATTCCGCCACCGCGCCGCGCCGCCAGCGCGCTGAGAAGTATCTTCGTCATTGCCCGCTTCATGCCACCCCCGATGCGCCCGCGTAAAGCGCGGAGGCGCCGCACGTGGGCCAGGCCCTATTGCTCGCGCAGCGCCGTCTCGCGCAGGCGGGTGATCGGGGTCAGCAGATATTGCAGCACGGTCCGCTTCTCGCCGAGCAGATCGACTTCGGCGACCATGCCGGCGCCGATCGGCATCGCCTGGCCGCCGCCGGGCGCGCGCAGCTCCGCCTGGTCGGTGCGCACCCGGACGATGTAGAAGGTCTCGCCGGTGCGCTCCTCGGCGACCGCGTCCGGCGAGATGCCGACGACCCGGCCTTCGAGGACGCCGTAGATCGAGCGGTCGTAGGCGGTGATCGCGACCCGGGCATGCTGGCCGAGGCTGACGAAGGCGATGTCGTCGGGCTTGACCCGCGCCTCGATCAGCAGGCTCCCCTCCGACGGCACGATTTCGACGATCGGCTCGCCGGCGCGGATGGTGCCGCCGCGGGTGGTGACGAGGACCCGGTTGATCCGGCCCGCCAGCGGCGCCCTCAGCACGGTGCGCTCCAGCCGGCTGGCGAGCGCCGGCAAAGCGCGGCGCCGGGCGGCCATCTCGGCCTGGGCCGTGGCGAGCTCGTTGGCGGCCTGGGCGCGCCATTCCTGCTGCGCCTGGGCGAGGGCGGCATTGGCCTCGGCGACGCCGGCGCGGGCGCGGCTGACCGCCTGGCTCGCGCCTTCCATCTCGCTCTCGGCGATGTCGGCGGCGCTTTCGGCCTGGATCAGGCTGAGGCGCGGCTCGATGCCGCGCTCGACCAGCGGCCGGATCAGCCGCGCCTCGGACCGGCGCTGGCGGTAAGTCTCGCTGCGCGCCTGATAGCTGGCCTCGGCTTCGGCGACGCTGCGCTGGACCTGGCTCAGCCGGGCGCGGGCGGCGCCGAGAATGCCGGCGAGATCGGCCATCCGCGAGGCGTGGAGCGCTTGCTCGATATGGATCTGGTCGGCGAGGACGGGATCGGGAGCGGCCGGATAGACCGGGTCGCGCCCCATGATCTCGGCCTCGAGCCGGGCGATCTTGAAGGACAAGGCCGAGACCGTGGCCTCGCCGCTGCCGAATTCGGCGCCGGTCTGGGTCGGGTCGAGCCGGATCAGCACGTCGCCGGCGCGGACGAGCTGGCCCTGGCGGACGAGGATGTCCTGGACGATGCCGCCTTCGAGGTTGGACACCACCTGCAGGCGCGAGCTCGGGATCACCCGGCCCTGGCCGCGCACCGTCCGGTCGAGCTCGGTGAAGCCGGCCCAGAGGAAGAAGGCGACGACGAAGGCGACCACGAACCAGAGCAGAAGATTCGAGGCGGTGCGAGGCTTGATCCGCGTCGTCAGGTCTTCGAGATGGGTGCCGTGCATGCGCTCAGGCCGCTGCTTTCGGGCGCATGATCTGCTTGAGGACGCTGTCGCGCGGCCCGTCAGAGACGATCTTGCCATGGTCCATCAGGATGATCCGCTGGACCAGCTGGAGCAGCGGCGGCCGGTGGGTGATGAGGATGAGGGTGCGGCCCTTCAACTCCTCCTGGAGCCGCTGGATCAGGCCGCCCTCGGTCTGCGCGTCCATCGCGCTCGACGGCTCGTCCATCAGCACGATCGGCGGCCGCCCGGCGAGCGCTCGGGCGATCGCGATCGACTGGCGCTGGCCGCCCGACAGGCCCTCGCCGCGGTCGGCGAGCCTGAGGTCGTAGCCGTTGGCGATCTGGCCCATGAACTGGTGGGTGCCCGAAATCTGGGCGGCGCGGACCATCTCCTCGTCGCCGATGCCGTCGCGGCCGAGCGCGATATTCTCGCGCACCGAGCCGGTCAGCAGCACGCTCTCCTGCATCGCCGCGCCGACATTGGCCCGGAGGCTGGTCGGATCGAGCTGGCGGATGTCGGTGCCGTCGACCATGATCAGCCCTTCCTCGGGCGGATAGAGGCCGAGGATCAGCCGGGCGATCGTCGACTTGCCCGAGCCGACCCGGCCGAGCAGGGCGACATGCTCGCCCGGCTCGACGGTGAAGCTGAGGCCGTCGATGGCGCGCTCGGGCGCGCCCGGATATTTGAAGCCGACGTTGCGGAACTCGATCCTGCCCTCCACGCCGGAGAGTCGAAGCGCATCGCCTTCGGGCCCCTCGGAGGGCAGCTGCATCATCTCGTTGATCTGGCGGTAGGCGGTCCGGGTCGAGGTCATCCGGGTCAGCAATTGCGAGATCTGGGCGAGCGGCGCGATCGCCCGGCCGGCGAGGATCGAGCAGGCGATCAGGCCGCCCATGGTGAGCTCGCGGATCGCGATCTCGTGGACTCCGACGATCACCACGCCGGCATAGGAGATCGTCCCGGCCGAGGTGGCGAAGGTGACTCCGATCGCGGCGACCAGCCGCTGGCGCAGCGAGCTGTCCGAATGCTGCTTGACCGCTTTCAGCCAGCGCCGCGAGAGCAGCGGCGCCGCGCCCGAGGTCTTGACCGTCTCCAGCCCGCCGATCGCCTCGACCAGCACCGACTGCTTTTGCAGGCCCTCGCCCATCGCCTTCGCCGACAGCCGCTCCATCGCCGGGTGGGTGATCCAGCCGATCAGCACGACCAGCGGCACCATCAGCGCCGGGATGATCACCACCGGGCCGCCGATGATCCAGACGATCAGCAGGGTGAGAAGGATGAAGGGGACGTCGACCACCGCGACCAGGGTCGCCGAGGCGAAGAAGTCGCGCAGCGCCTCGAGCTCGCGCATCATGCCGGCGAGCGCGCCGGTCGAGCCCTTCTTCAATTCGAGCCGCATCTTCAGGAGCCGCTCGAACACCGCCTCGCCGATGTCGCGGTCGATATTGGCGCCGGCATGGTCGACGAAATAGGCGCGCAGCAGCTTCAGGATGAAATCGAAGATGACGACGATGGCGAGGCCGATGGTCAGCGCGACCAGCGAGGAGGTCGCGTTGTTCGGGACGACCCGGTCGTAGACGGTCATCGTGAACAGAGAGGTGAGCAGGCCGAAGATGTTGATGAACACCGCCGCCAGCGCGACCTTCCAGTAGGTCGAGCGGTTGGCGCGCATCGGCGCCATCAGCCACTCCGCGAGCCGCGGCTTGGGGACCTTGATGAGATTGTCCGAGCTCATCCCTCACCCCTGAGCTGGTCGGCGTCGATCTGGAGCGTGTCGAGCAGCCGGCCCATCCGCGATAGCAGCACCCAGCGCGCCGCGTCCAATTCGGTCAGCGCCTGGATGTAGGCGGTGGCGCTCTCGAAATAGCTGTCCTCGGCCGCGACCACGTCGAACAGGGTGCCGCGGGCGACCCGGAAGCGCTCGAGGATGACGTCGCGCGAGCGGCGGCTGGCGATATAGGCGGCCTCCAGCGATTCGAGCTGCTGCTCGAGCGCGCGTACGTCCGACCAGGCGATGGCGGCATCGCGTCCCGCTTCCTCGCGGATGCGGCTGGCGCGGGCGTCGGCCTGGCGGGCGCGGGCCTCGGCCTGCTCCGAGCGGGCGTCGGCAGCGCCGAAGATGCGCCAGCGCATGCCGATCCGGCCGCGAATGTCATAGTCGCGGTCGTTCTCGATGACGCCGTAGCGGCCGGCATCGACGCCGATCGCGATCTGGGGCAGGCGATCGGCGCGGGCGGCGCGCGCTTCCTGGCGCGATGCGTCGAAATTCGCCTCGGCGCTGCGCACCGGCGCCGATTGCTCGGCCGCAAGCACCGCGTCCTCGCGGGTCGGCACCGCCGGGCCCGGCGTCGGCGCGCGCTCCAGCCGGGGCGGCGGGGTCCCGGTCAGCTCGGTGAAGCGCGCCTCGGCGTTGGCGAGCATCCGGCGGAAGCGGGCGAGCCTGGTCTCGGCCTGGGCGATGTAGGAATCGACCCGGGCGAGGTCGCCTTCGGCCGAGACGCCTTCGCGGATGCGGATCTGGACCGCGGCGCGAAGGTCGCGCTGGCTGGCGACGAAGGCTTCGGTGAGGCCGACCAGGGCGCGATAGGCGAAGACGTCGTACCAGGCGGCGACCGCGTTCAGGGCGACCCGGTCGGCGGCCGTTTCGAGGTCGGCGCCGGCCGCCCTGAGGCGCGCCCCGGCGGCGGTGATCCGCCGCGCGGTCGCGCCGAAATCGAACAGCAATTGCTGGACCGAAAGGATCGCATCGGTGCGCTGCTGGGGCCGCGAGCGCTCGATGATGTTGAACGGATCCTGCGAGAAGTCGCGGGCGATCACCCGATAGGAGGTGACGCTGAGGTCGACGCTGGGCAGGGCGGCGGCGCGCGCCTCCTCGACCACGGCCAGCGCCTCGTCCTCCGCCGCCGCCGATTCCGCGGTGCCGGGGTGGCGCTCGACCGCCGATGCGATCGCCGTCCGGAATTGCTCGAAGCCGCTCTGCTGGCGGCGCAGGCGAAGCACGGGATCGGTGCTGAAATCGATGGTAAGCGGCCGGCCGGTCGGCGCGGGCAGCGGCGCCGCCGCCTGCGGGCGCGCCGGGGCGCTCACCGCAAGGCAGACGAAAGCCACCGCAAATCGAGACTGAATGCGCACCGATTCCCACTCAAGAAGCCGAGCGGCGCGATGTAGTGGTGGCGCGGGCCAAATACCAGCCTTTCCTGTCCGGCCGGATCGCTTTTGGCAGTCAGCTCAAAAGGTTGCGCGAATATGCTGGGTATCGCTCGGACCACGTCCGCCCCGCTCGGCTCATCGCGATCGGGTCAGGCCCCCGCAGGTTCGCCGCTCGAGCCCCAGAAGGCGACGATAAACCCGCCGATAACGATGAGCGATCCGCCCGCGACTATGGGCAGCGTGGGAACCGACCGGAAGACGAGAAAGCTGATGATCTGCCAGACGATGAACAAGGTCGCGATGTAGACGCCGACGACCTTGTGGAATTCGATCGGCGCCAGATTGAGGGTCAGGCCGTAGCCGAAGACGAGCACTGCCCCGGCCAGGAAATAGGCGCCTCTGGCGGCCGCCGCGCGTTCCCCGAGGCCGAGGCGGATGATCGCGTCGCCGGTGACCTCCAGCGTGGTGGCAAGGACGAGAAGGCCGAGGATGACGAGCTTGGTCTGAAGGGTCATTCCCGCTTTCCCCTGCTGCTGCTGCCCTTGCCGCCCTAACATCCCGCCCGGGCGGCGTCCAAGGCTTCCGGGACGACGCGCGCGGCGGTGCCGCCGCTTCGCCGTCCAGCGCCGATCGTCCCATTCCGGCCCTCCGCCGCTGCGCCGTTGGCGATCCGCTAGGGCGTTGGCGGCGAATGGGAAATCGGCGCAAGCCTGATTTGGCGCAAGAAAAGTTAACCATGGTCCGAAAGATTTGCCCCGGTCGCGAGACTAGGGGCAATGGGAGGAGCGAGACCGTGCGACGTTACCGGTACCGTACGCCGGCACTCACCGGCCCGTGGCGCGATTCCCATGACGAGGCCGTGCGCGACGCGGTCAAGGCCAAGCAGGCGCAGATCGAGAGCGATCGGCCCGCGGCCGTCAAATGGATCGTGCCGGGGCGGATCGAGGAACGGAACAGCGAGGAGATGCCCAGCCGGGCGAAGGGCTAGCGGCTCAGCGCTCGATCCAGCTGCGGTGCGCCTCGGCGCGCGCCCGCTCGCGTGCGCTCATCCCGGCGACGAAGGCATTGGCCGCGTGCGCGCCGCGCGCGAGCCGCTCCAGTCCCGCATCGAGATCCGGCTCGGCCGCGGCAAGCTCGCGCAGCGCCGCGAACCGGATCCGGTCGCACGGATGGCGCTCGGCGAAGCTCTCGACCAGGTCGCGCGCATTGCCGCCGCCAAGATTGGCGGCGAGCGCGAGCAGCGCCTCGGTCGAGCTCCTGTTGACGATGCCGACGATCTCGCACCTTTTGGGGTCGAATCGAAGTTGGTTGCGGAAGGGAAGCGCCGGCGAGCTTTCCATGATGTTGATCGTGATAGACATTTCGTCGGCCGGGAGCTGGTCGTGAACATCGCGCTGGGCCCGGTAGAGCATGACCTTTCCGGGCTCGAGGCGCGACCGCTCGATGAAGCGCAGATCGACCTTCTCGCCTGGAAGGCCGACGACCTGCGTGTGATCATATTCATAATAGTCGCTCCAATAGCCGGGCCCGAGATAGCCGACGGTGAGGAACGAGAAATTGTGGTCGTGGGGGACGTGATAGAAAAAGGGCGAGTGGCCGCTCAGCTTGAACAGGCTGTCCTTCGGCGACGGCCAGAAATTGGCGCGGATGAAGAAATTTTCCGACGCCCGGTGCAGCATGATCACCTGGCTGGAATAGGGGCTTTCCTCGCTCAGCCGCTGGCAACGGTCCTTGAGCTCGGCGACGGCGATATCGGTGAGGAAGGTCCGATTGAGCGCGAGGCGGGCGAGCAGCGGGCCGAAGGCGGCGAAGCTCTCCTCGTCGGCCGGATCGAAGCGCCCGTCGTTCAACGCGTGGACGAGGTCGCCAAGCTCGATCGGGACGCTTTCGTCGTGCGGGATGACGCGCGGCATGTCAGGCGGCCTTGCTGCGGGAAGGAACGGCCAGGCCGTCGAGCACCGAACGGGCGGCGCGGCGCACGTCGGGATGGGGATCGCGCGCCGCCATCCGCTTGAGGTGCGGCAGCGCGGCCGCGGCGTCGATGCCGAGCAACTCCTTCATGGCGTGCCAGCGGACGAAGAATTCGCTGTGATCGAGCTGGCCCGCGATCGGCTCGAACGCGCGCTGCGGATCGAGCTTGCGGGCGAGCGTGGCGATGAACTGGATGCGCGAGGCGCGGTCGTCGCCGGCGCTGCAGCCGAGGAATTCGCCGCTGACGCTGTCATATTCGAGCGTCAGCGGAGCCTGGTCCGTTTTGATTTCGGCGTGGAGGAGGACAAGGTTTCCTCGCGCCTGCTCGATCACATAGCTCTGGCCGCGGCCGTCTATCGTGATCACCTCGCCGTCGGCGATGGCCCGTTCGCCGACGCGCCGGCAGCGGCCGGCGTCGCGCCTGGCGAATTCTCCGCCTATTCGCGGCGCTTCCCAGAAAGAGAGCCTGGCCCCGCCGGACCTGACGAACTTGAGCACCGAGATCTTCCCGGCGAAGTTGATCGACGTTTGGCCGCGCGGCCTCGACTTTTTGGCGGCGAGATCGGTCAGGCTGATGACGCTGGCGGCGACGGAAAGCTCGGCGCCGTCATAGACGAGCAGGCCCTTCAATATTTCGGTCGTGAGCACAGGCAGCGGCGGCGTGAACAGCGGATCGGCGCGCAGCTGGTCGCACAGCGAATCGATCAGCAGCTCGACCCAGGCGGAGTCGGCGAAGAGCCCGCGCGCCAGCTCTGCGATCTGCTCGCCGGTCCTCCCCGGCGGACCGGCGAACGTATCGCGGCATCGCTGCCGGATCGGCCCGGCCCGCCATCCGCGCGCAAAGGCTTCGATCGCGCGACTGATCTCGGACAGCCGGGCGCGATCGGTCAGCAAGTCCTGCAATTGCTTGTCCACCGCCATCCTGTCCGTCCGCATCGTGGGCGCCCGCGGCGTGGCCGCCGGCCCCGCCGCTTCTACCCCGCAAGCTGTTACGGACTTCCTAAGCCGCGGCGCCGATGAAAAGGCCGGCGCTGCAGGGGAGCATGCGCCGGCGCTTTCGCCAGGCACTCGGGCTGTGGCGCGATCGATTATAGGGAGGCGATGAGTACAAGGATGACTGCGCCGCCGCAGATCACGCCGCCGACCTCTTCGCACTTGGCCGATCCGGCAATGGCGACTTCGGTCTCGAGCTCGGGCAGTTCCTCGACGACCAACGGAATGTTCTTCATTGCTTTACCTTCCCCTAGTTTTCTTTGATGGGAAGGACATATGCCCGATAGACGTTGAAATTCCGCTAAACGAGCCGATAGCTTCTGTTTACCTTGAATCCGGCCGGCTCATCCGGTCGATTCCCCGTTCCTCGCGATAGGCGTTGCGCATGGCGCAGAGCTTGCCCAGCTCCCGGCGAGCGCGGCGCAGCGATGCGGCCAGAAGGAAGGTCAGCCCCGCCATCGCGCCTAGCCCGGCCCCGACGCCCAGAACGCGCACGGCCGGGGCGCTGCCGAGGACGGAATCAAGCAGGCCGCCTCCGGAATGATCGGCCAGCAGGGAGACCGCCGAATAGCCCGCTATCAGAACCGGCATGAGCGCGAACAGGCACAGGCGTTGATAGCTGATGGTTTTCTCGACGCGTTCGATCGACTGCTCGATCATGTCTTCGGCGCCGCCGGTAAGGCCGCGCAGCTCGACCTGGCGCAGCTTGCGAAGCCGGATATTGCTGACCAGCAGGGCGAACATGGTCGCGCCGCCGAGCGCCAGGAACTCGGGACGGGGATTGAGGATCACGAACGCGGCCACCACGATGATGGCGACCACCGCGCCCACCGCATCGACGATCTGGGAGATTTGCGCGCGCCTGCGGGCCTTGCCGGCGCTGCGCAACAGCTCTTCGATCTCGGCCAGATCGGGCTGCCGGCGCCAGACATCGCCGAGCCGGTCGAGGTCGAAATCGGTCATTGCCTCTGCTCCAGCATGGATTTGAGCGCGGCCTTGGCGCGGGACAGGCGCAGCGCCAACGCATTGGGGGCGATATCGAGCATTTCGGCGATCTCCGAATAATCGAAGCCTTCGAGGACGAGGATGATGACCTGGCGCTGCGGCAGCGGCAGCTTGCGGGTCGCCTCGAGCAGCATCTCGCGCTCGTTGACCTCGATCGCGCTTTCCTCCGGATTGAGCGTGTCCGCCTCGAGCTTCTCGGGCAGCTCGGCGAGCCGCGGCTGGCGCACCTGCTTGGTGACGAAGGAGATCGAGCGGTTCTGCGCGACCCGGGCGATGAACGTCTTCAGCGAGGAATCCTGGCGGAAGTTCGGCAGCGCCTGCCAGACGGCGAGGAAGATCTGCTGGGTCAGGTCCTCGCGCAGGCTGGGATCGGCCTCGTAGGACATGGCGATGCGCGAGATGAGCGGGCCGTAATCGGCGACGATCCGCTCGAATGGCGGGATCGAACCGTTGCCGTTGCCGTGATGGGCCGCGGCCGGTGCTGCCGATTCCTGAACGTCCACGGCCCCCCGCGCTCATGTTCTGCCAGCGACCATAGTCGCAATCCGGCGATAAGTCGCGGGTAAGTGTGTCGGTTCGGTAAACCTGTCCCGGCAGCGGACGGTGTTGACGCGGAGGCGCGGGCAATGGCAGGGGAAGCGGCCGGCGCGGGTGTAGCTCAATGGCAGAGCAGAAGCCTTCCAAGCTTACGACGAGGGTTCGATTCCCTTCACCCGCTCCAGCCCGCCCGCTGGAAATCGCCGCTCGCCTTCGTTAGGCATGCGCCGCGAAGGGAAAGCGGCCTGACCGACATCTTCATCTCTTATTCGAGCAAGGACCGCCGCGTCGCCGAGCGGGTGCGCGATGCCCTCGCCGAGGCCGGCTACGAGGTGTTCTGGGACCAGTCGACGCCGGCCGGGCAGGACTGGGACAGCTGGATCCGCGAGCGGCTGACCGGCGCGAAGCTGGTCGTTACGCTGTGGACCAAGGCGAGCGTCGCCTCGCCCAACGTCCGCCACGAGGCGATCATCGCCCGCGAGGCCGGCAAGCTGCTGCCGGTGATGGTCGACGAGCTTGAGCCGACCGACTTCCCGATGGGCCTGTTCATGGTCCAGGCGCCGATCATCGGCCGCTCGCCGCGCCAGTTCGCCGCGGCCAGGGACAAGTTCCTCGCCGACGTCCGGGCGCGGATCGGGGCCCGGGCGGCGCCGGCGCCGGCGCGCCCGCCGAAGCGGCGCCGGCGGCTGTTCGCCGGCCTCGGCCTCGGCGCGATCGCCGCCGCGATCGCCCTGTTCTTCGCCTGGCCGATGCTCGTCTTCACGATCTTCCCGGACCGGCCGCCGGTCTCGCGCGAGCAGGTCGCGCAAGCGGTCGCCGCCGAATCCCTCGCCCGCCAGCGGGTCGTGCGCGCGGCCGACAACGATCTCTCCGGCGACCCGGCGATGATGGGATCGACCTGGGCCTGGGGCGCCGGCCAGCTGATCGCGGCGGCGCCCAATGAGAGCCGCGAGCTCACCGCCCGCTTTTACGACTATCTGCGTTCGGTCGAGAATCGGGACTGCGGCTGCTATTATTCGGACAATGTCCCGCACAGCATCGCCAATGCCTGGGTCGTCCTCGCCTCGGCCCGCCTGCGCCACCCGATCCCGCCGCGGCTGCTCGCGACCATCCTCGCCGGCCAGCATCCGGAAGGCTGGTGGACGATCAGCCTCAACGCCGTGCGCGCCAACGAAAATGCCGCCATCCATCCCACGGCGCTGCTCACCATCGCGCTGGCCGAAGCGCGGCGGTCCGGGGTCGTGCCGGCGGCGCTGCGCGGCGAGGTCGATACCGCGCTGCGCCGGTCGGTGGTCTGGCTCAACCGCGGGCCGCAGGACGGCGCCGCCTGGTCGGATTATCCCAACAACGACCGGCGCACCGAGAATCTGGTGTTCGCCGCCTATGCCGCGGTGGCGACGCGGGTCGCGGGCGAGAACGGCGCCGGCCACGCCGCCGACGCCTTCCTTCGCGCGGTCCGCGCGCTGCCGCCGGCGACCGAGCAATTCTCCTCGGGCGCCTATATCCCGCTGACGACCGGGGGGCGCTTCTTCGACGACTATCGCCATCCGGTGTCGCCGTGGATCGGCGCGGCATCGCTGATCAGCTACCGCCAGGCGACCGGCAACCAGCGCCGGCTGCTGCGCGACCTGATCCGCCAGTGGCTGGACATGGACCTCGGCGACGAGAATCTGCTCAGGCAGGACTGGCTGACCGGCGAGACCTTGTTCCTGCGCGCGATCGCGCTGCGCCAGCTCGAAAGCGATTTCCCGCAATAAGTCCGGCTCTCCCGGTCATTGCCGGCGGGTCAGCCGTCGATCCGCAGCCAGTCGATCAGCTCGCCGAACGGGATCAGCTGGTTGAAGGCGATGCCGCAGCCGGCGTCGCGGCTCCAGCGAACGACGCCGGCGAGGGGGCGGAAGCCTTCGAGCGCGACCACCACCTCGGTGCCGGGCTCGGGCGGCTGATCGGTCTCGACCTTGACGCCGCTTTGCGAGATGTCGCGGGCGTTGACCCAATAGGTCCGCGCGCCGGCGCGCAGGGTCGCCATCCGGTCGACCTCGACCCGTGGCGTGCGCGGCCGCCAGCCATTGTCGAGCACGGTCGGATTGGCGAGCAATTCGGCGACGTCCATCTTGCCGTCGAACTGGATGCCGGCATTGGCCTCGCGCACCCAGACGACCCGGCCGGCGACCGGCTGGCGGGTCTTCAGCTCGATCTCGACCCGGGCGCCCGGCAGCAGCCGCGAATAGACATGGGCCATCAGCCCGCCGGCGGAAATGTTGCGGATGAGGCAGAGCTCGCGGCGGCCGCCGACGATCAGGGTGCCGACGCGCAGGATCTTGAGGTGGCGCTCGCTCAGCCGCCGCTCCGGCGGCGCCGGCACCTCGTGCGACAATGAGAAGCCGGTTTCCACGACGCGTTCCCCAGTAAACATTCTTCCCTTCCCCCGGCGGAGCTCGGGCTCCGTGCCTTTGCCGCAATCCTGCACCCGGAGGGCTTTAAGAAGTCCTTACCCGCGACACCGTTTCATCCACATTCGCGGCGCGGGTTTGTTCATTACTTGCTTACCACCGCGCATCACGACACGGGCGCCAGCCGTTAAGTCGGTTCGCTCGGTGCCGTTAATATCCGTAGAATAGTTGGTTTAATTAGCGAAAGATTCCTAGTTCAGGAAGAACGGTTGCCATGCTTTAGCTGCGCAAAATCGAAAGAGAATCGCGCTTGCATTTGCCGGCAGTTTATGACGTTCTTGCCGGACAATTCGTTTGACTCGCCGGAGGTGGGGTGCCGATGTCGACCGTGTCTTGCGAGAAGGTGCTGGTCGCGCTGGCTGGGGCGGCGCTCGCGGCGGCGGCGATGGCCGGCGAGACGATAAGCTACAGCTACGACGCCCGCGGCCGGCTGGTGAAAGTCGTTCGCGGCGGCAGCGTCAACAACGCCGTCACCGCCAGTTACAGCTACGACAGGGCCGACAACCGCACCACCGTCAACGTCACCTCGGCCAATGCGGCGCCGCCATGATCGGCGGCGCGGGGATCCGGCGCCTCGCGCTCGCGCTCGCGCTGGCCGCCCTGGCGGCGGCGGGCGGCGCCGCCCGCGCCGAGGAGGACGTCCCGCAGGTCATCTCGCCGCTCAGGATCGAAAGCGACCATGAAGGCGTCAACCTGGTCAACGGCCGGACGGTGATCGAGCCGCCGGCGCTGTCGGTGCCGGCAGCGCCGAACCTGCGCTTCGACCGGATCCAGAACGCCGCGCCCTACGTCAGGGGGAATGTGCAGACGCCGCCGGGCGCCGAAATCGATCAACGGCGCTATACCATCCATACCGGCACGGGCGCGTCCGATTCCTTCCACTGCGACAATTACGTCTGCGCCAGCGTCACCGGGACGGGATCGACCTTCCTGGTGGCGGGGAGGCGCTACCGGCAGGCGGGCTCGGGCGCGCTGTGGACGTTCGGCGTGCTCCACTCGCAGACGCCCCCGCCCAACCAGACGATGATGTATTACGCCGCGAGCGTCGCCTACCCGAACGGCGAGGTCATCACCTACCGCTATGACAGCGTCCAGCCGCCCGGCGACTCCCTCGGCCGGACCTGGCATCGGCCGAACCGGATCGAGAGCAATCTCGGCTATTTCATCGCGATCGCCTATCAGAGCGATATTTTCGGCACCGACGGCTGGGGCAGCCCGCGCGCGGTCACCCTCGCCAGCATCACGGCGCCGACGATTGCGCTCGGCCGGCTGACCTACGCCGGCAGCACGATCACCGACCTCGGCGGCCGGATCTACACCTGCACCGGCTGCAGCAACGCCCTCGGCTTCGACATCGAGGCGGCGGAAGGGTCGATGCAGCTGCCCGGCGATGCGGCGCCGATGCGGCAGGTCGCGCCGGCGGCCAATCTGCCGCAGAGCGCGGCCCGGCCGGTCGGATCGGTGACCCAGGACGGCATCCCGTGGAGCTACGGCTACGACAATCCCCGCGGCCAGAACGGCGCGCTGCAGTCGCTCGCCTACGGCTATCTCTACGATCGCGTCACCGTCACCGGCCCGAACGGCATCCACGCGGTCTACGAGGTGGCGCAGCGCACCATCGCGATGTCGTCGACCGAGCAGAATGTGATCACCCGCGCGACCGATGCGATCGGGCGTTCGACCTCCTACGCGTTCGATTCGGGCTACCGGGTCATCCGCATCGTGTTTCCGGAGCTGAACCGGGTCGACGTCAGCTACGACGAATATGGCAACATCACCCAGCGCATCGCCACCCCGAGGCCGAACATGGGGCAGCCGATCATTGAGACCGCTTATTATCCGGGCGCCGGCTGCGTCGACGCCTTGTGCTGGCGGCCGCTCTGGTCGCTCGACGCGCGCCAGCAGCGGACCGATTATGCCTATGATGCGAACGGCCAGCTCACCGAGCGGATCGATCCCGCCGACGCAGGCGGGGTGCGGCGCCGGACCTCGATCCGCTACGCGCCCTCGCCCCACGGCATCAGCCGGCGCATCGCGGTCCGGGTCTGCGCCGACACCGGCGCGAGCTGCGGCGCCAACGCCCCGATCCAGACCGAATATGATTATCCGCAGGACAGCGACCTCCTCCTGCCCGGCGCCGAGCGCCGGATCGACGCGACCGGCGCGATCGCGGTCACGCTGACGACCTTGTTCGGCTACGACGCCGCCGGCCGCCTCCTCTCCACCGACGGGCCGATGCCGGGCGACGCGGACATGTCGCACAACCGCTACGACGTTCACGGCCGGCTCGCCGGAACGATCGGCGCCGATCCCGATGGCGCCGGCGCGCTGCCCCGGCTGGCGGTGCGCAACAGCTACGACGGCGCCGACCGGCTGGTCAGGGTCGAGAGCGGCACCCTGGCGGCGCTGCCGCCGGCGGAGGTGGCGCCCGCCGACTGGCCCGGCTTCACCGTCGTCCGCACGCTCGAGACGCTCTACGAGCCGGGATCGGGCCGCAAGACCCGCGACACCGTGCGCGAAGGCGCCGCGGGCGCGATCCGCGCGCTGACCCAGTACAGCTACGACAGCGAGGGCCGGCTCGATTGCACCGCGGTCAGGATGAACCCGGCGCAGTTCGCCGCGCCGCCCGCCGCGGCCTGCACCTTGGGGGCGGCGGGGAGCGACGGGCCGGACCGGATCAGCCGCAACGTCTATGACGCCGCCGGCCAGCGCGTCCAGCTGCGCGCGGGCGTCGGCACGCCCGACGAGGCGGCCGCGGCGACCTGGGCCTATAATGCGAGCGGCCAGGTGACGGTCGTGATCGACGGCAACGGCAACCGCGCGGAGCTCTCCTACGACGGCCACGGCCGGCAGGAGCGCTGGACCTTCCCGTCGGCCGCGCGGCCCGCCGCCTATGACGATTCGACGCCGGCGGCCGCGCTGGCGAGCGCCGGCGCCGTCAACCCGAACGATTATGAAGCCTATGGCTACGACGCCGCCGGCAACCGCACCTCGTTGCGCAAGCGCGACGGCGCGGTGCTGAGCTACCAGTACGACGCTCTCAACCGGATGATCGTGAAGATCGTCCCCGAGCGCGCCGGCCTCACCGCGGCGCAGACCCGCGACGTCCATTACGGCTACGATCTGCGCGGCCTCCCGCTCTACGCCCGCTTCGACAGCCCGAGCGGCCCCGGCATCGCCAACGCCTATGATGCGTTCGGCCGGCTCGCCACCACCGCCGCCGACACCGACGGCACGGCGCGCACCCTCGCCTTCAAATATGACGCCGCCTCGCTCCGCGCCCGCATCGTCCATCCCGATCTCGCCTGGTTCGAAACCAGCCGCGACACGCTCGGCCGGCCCTACTGGCTCGCCTCGTCCGACAATCACAGCTGCTTTT